>OHAG01000005.1_pt1 | contig 232548 bp, 201 predicted proteins | sample 1577081 | NCBI WGS metagenome assembly OHAG01 (sample SAMEA3541513, study PRJEB24748) | human gut metagenome | biome: human gut; feature: human-associated habitat; material: faeces | place: China | collected 2012
AAACGCCGAAAGTACTTGGATGGAAGCGTCCTGGGAGGATAGGAAGCCGCTGATTTTCATAGGGGTATAGCTCAACTGGTAGAGTAGTGGTCTCCAAAACCATTGGTTGAGGGTTCGATTCCTTCTGCCCCTGCCACATGGAAAGGGAAGCCATGAGCTATTCCCTTTTCGCATGACTCGGTAGCTCAGCTGGATAGAGTGACTGACTACGAATCAGTAGGTCTAGGGTTCGAATCCCTACCGGGTCACCACATGAAACGCCTGCAGCATTTTGTTGCAGGCGTTTTTTTTGAATAGACGAACCGTCAAAGCTCCATAGGCTACCACCTGTGGGGATTGGGGTGCAGTTCACTCTAGGAGGCAGCAGGAGGAACGAGAAAATGGCAAAAGAACGAGATGAAGATTTGTTGTGTCCAGTTTGCAAGAAACATTATTTTGAATTTTACGATGATTTTGATGAATGCCCTATTTGTGGCTGGACGAATGACGTTGTTCAAAAAGATAAGCCGGACTGGGAAGGTTGCGGCAACGACATGAGCTTGAACGAAGCCAGAGAAGCCTATAAAAACGGAAAACCCATAGAATAAAATGAGGCGTTGCATATGTATCAAGAAAAGCTAAGAAAAACACTGAAAACATATCGGGACGATGAAAAATGGCTGAATGGTTTTATGGGGTTGATTGATACGGAAGATGAGGCCGAAGAACTTCTATATGCCATTGAACATGGCTGGGCTAACACACCCGGTGATATTTTAAGATATCTTGTTAGTATTAAGAATGATGCCCCATTTGTAGAAGAAGATTAATAAAATCGTAACACGACCACCTGCAGAAATGCAGGTGATTTTTTCATGCCTTTACATTTTCCTTCTCTGTGCTATAGAAATCAATAGTTCATCAACCAATTGCGAGGTGATTGCATCAATCCATCATGTCAGGAGTTATCCTAAGAGACGTGGCGTTGAAGGGGAACAGCAGTATATACGCTGTCGTTGTCCCTAATTTTACATACTTACAGTCGTTACGGTTTGCTCTTAACGACTTTTTTTATAATATCTTTTACGATTTGCGTAGCCGGCGTCACGAATTGTTGTTTTTGCGTGGCAAGGCCGATCGTGCGATACGGGTTATTTTGAATATCTAAAATTTGGATATTGCCGTGAACCAATTTTAAAACGAGAGAAGGCAATATGCTGATTCCAAGGCCGCTTTCCACTAACGCGACAATAGACGAGTCGTTAGCCAGCGTATGGGGCGAAAACAAGGGGATATGATTGGCGGAGAAGAATGGCTGAATATCGTAAGTATACCCCCCGGGCGAGGCGACGAGATTATAGTTGGAGATTTCTTCAATTGTAATGAGTCCTCCTTGTTTAAACGTATATTCTAACGGGGCAATGCAGACCATTTTATCTAAATACAGGGTTTCGTAATCCAATATATCCGTTTGTATAGGAGGCAAAAAGGAAATATCCAGCGTACCGTTTTTCATATTGCTTTCCAATTCCGGGTATTCGCCTTCATGAACGATAAGCTGTATTTCCAAGTGATTCTTTTTCAGTTCCTGGAAGACTGAGGGAAGCCAGTAGCAGCATGTACTGTTGTAGGTGCCGATATGCACTACGCCATGCTGTATATTCTGCAGGATTTCTAATTCTTTATGTATTTTTGAATGTAATGCCAAAAGATTTTGAATTTGCGGCAATATTTCCCGCCCATATGTAGTAAGGATGACATTGTTTTTAGAACGGATAAATAAAGGAAATCCGACGTCTTTTTCCATTTTAGTAATGGCGTGACTGATGGCCGACGGGCTTAAATACAGGCTGCGGGCTGCTTTTGAAAAATTTCCTGTCGTTGCTACGGCGTTGAATATGCGATACGAAGAAAGTTCCATTGTATTCCTCCTATAAGAATAACGTGAATGACATTCAAATAAAATGTGAATATTATGATACTTACTCATTGATGTATTTAGGATATCATATACATACGAAATTGGAAAGCATCCAATCGAGGCGTATTTGAATGGAAATAATATTTTTATAATATCTTTCAAGGAGGTAAGGTAAGATGCGTGTAAAAAAGTATAAATCAATGGACGGTAATACGGCGGCGGCATATGCGTCGTATGCGTTTACAGATGTGGCGGCTATTTATCCGATTACGCCGTCTTCCGATATGGCGCAGCATATCGACGAATGGGCGACGGAAGGAAGAAAGAATATTTTTGGGGAAGTCGTCAATGTATTGGAAATGCAATCGGAAAAGGGCGCGTCCGGCGCGGTGCACGGTTCGCTCCAGGCTGGCGCGTTGACGAGTACCTATACGTCGTCGCAGGGATTGATGCTCATGATTCCCAATATGTTTAAAATTGCCGGTGAGCTGCTTCCGGGCGTATTTCACGTAGCGTCCCGTTTAGTCGCTTCAAATGGGTTAGGCATATTTTGCGATTATTCCGATGTACTGACGACGCGTCCTACAGGCTTTGCTCTGCTTTCATCGGCCAGCGTACAGCAAGTAATGGATTTGGCGGCAGTAGCTCATTTGAGTGCGATTAAAGGGCGGGTTCCCTTCCTGCACTTCTTCGATGGATTCCGCACGTCTCATGAAATCCAGAAAATCGAAGTCTTAGATTACGAAGACCTAAAAGGGCTGGTAGATATGGATGCTGTCAACGCGTTCCGCCGCAACTCCCTGAATCCGGATCATCCCCACGTACGAGGGACTGTACAAAACGCGGATATTCACTTCCAGCAGCGCGAGGTTACGAACCATTATTGGAACGATTTGCCCGATATCGTCGAACACTATATGGATGAAATCGAAAGGCTCACCGGCCGCCGGTATCATCTCTTCGATTATTATGGGGCAGACGACGCCGAACGGATTATCATCTGTATGGGCTCTATGAGCCAGACGGCGGAAGAAGTCGTCGACGCATTGACGGCCAGAGGCGAAAAGGTGGGCGTCGTCACGGTACATCTGTATCGTCCGTTCTCGCTGAAGCATTTCTTTGCCGTCATTCCGAAAACCGTGAAAGTTATTACGGCGCTGGATCGCGTAAAAGAAATCAATGCCCAAGCGGAGCCGCTGTATATGGACGTCAAGACGGCTTTCTATAATGCCGACGTTAAGCCTATCGTAGTCGGCGGCCGTATTGGAATCGGTGGGAAAGATATCCGGCCGTCTCACATAAACGACGTATTTGAAAATATGAAGCAAGATGCGCCTAAGGATCATTTTACCGTAGGTATTATCGACGATATGAACGGCACGGGATTGCCCCATAATGAAGACGCTATTCAGATTAAGCATCCGCAAATCAGCGAATGTAAATTCTGGGGGTTAGGATCAGACGGAACGGTGGGAGCCAATAAGAGTGCCATCAAGATCATCGGCGATAACACGAATAAATACGCGCAAGCCTATTTTGCTTATGACTCTAAAAAATCCGGCGGTATTACTGTATCCCATTTGCGGTTCGGCGATATTCCCATTCGCCTTACCTATCTCGTCGACCAAGCCGATTACGTATCGTGTTCGCAGCAGTCGTATGTCTATAAGTACAATATATTGAATGGATTAAAGAAAAAGGGCATTTTCCTGTTAAATACGATTTGGAAGCCTGAAGAATTAGAGGAACGCCTTCCGGCGTCTATGAAGCGGTACCTTGCGCGGAAGGAAATACAATTTTATACGCTGAACGCCGTAGAGCTCGCCCGTGAAATCGGCCTCGGCAACCGTACGAATATGATTATGCAGGCCGCTTTCTTTAGATTATCCGGCATTATTCCCATTGAAGACGCCGTAACGTATTTGAAAAACTCGGTGCAGGTGACGTACGGCAAAAAGGGCGACGACGTCGTGGGCATGAACTTTAAAGCGATTGAAAAGGGCGTAACGGAATTGGTAAAAATTGATGTTCCCGACGCATGGGCTGACGCTGTTGATGTGAAGTGTCCGACGGAGGAAGCTGTCCCGGCTTATGTCAAAGACTTCCTCATTCCGGTGAATCGTCTGGAAGGTGACGAGGTGCCCGTCAGCGGCATGATTCCCATGGAGGACGGCTCCTATCCCGTCGGCACGGCAGCCTATGAAAAGCGCGGCGTATCTATCTTTGTTCCCAAGTGGGATGCGGCGAAATGTATTCAATGCAATCAATGCGCTATGGTTTGTCCGCACGGTTGCATCCGTCCGATATTGCTGACGGCCGGCGAAAAAGCGGCGGCTCCAAAAGCTATTGCAACGAAACAGGCCGTCGGGGCGGCAAATTATGAATTTTACATGGCGATTTCCGTACTGGACTGCACGGGATGCCAGAACTGCGTCAACGTATGCCCAGCGAAAGAAAAAGCGCTTTCTATGCAGATTCTTTCAGAAGAGAGCGAAGAAGCTGTCCTTTGGAAGTACACGGCCGGGCTGCCACAGAAGGCCAATCCGTTCAGCAAATGGACCGTCAAAGGCAGTCAATTTGAAAAGCCGTTGTTTGAATTCTCCGGCGCTTGCGCAGGCTGCGGCGAAACGCCGTATATCAAGCTGCTGACGCAATTGTACGGCGACCGCATGCTGATAGCGAATTCTGCCGGATGCGCTCATGTATTTTCCGGCAGCGTGCCGGCCTCGCCGTATACGACAGATGCTAAAGGCCACGGACCGGCTTGGAATAGCTCGCTTTTTGAAGATACGGCGGAATTTGGCTTAGGCTTATTCAGTGGCACGCAGCAGATCCAGCGGCAGATGGCTTCGGCGGCCCGCGCTGCTATCGCGCTGCATCTCAGCGATGAGTTGGATCAGGTGTTGTCGGATTGGCTGGATCATCAGCACGTATCGGAAGGGACGAGAGAGCGGGCTGAAACCGTATTGGCAGCTATTCGTAAAATAGAGAATCTGCCAAAGCCCTTGCAGGATTTGGCAGACAATAAGGATTATCTCGTAACACAAAGCCAATGGCTCATCGGCGGCGACGGCTGGGCTTACGACATCGACTACGGCGGCTTGGATCACGTATTGGCCCAGGGGAAAAATATCAACGCCCTCGTGCTCGATACGGAAGTCTACTCCAATACGGGCGGTCAGGCTTCCAAATCTACGCCTTTTGCAGCCATCGCCAAGTTCGCCGCCGGCGGCAAGGCGACGAAGAAGAAAGACTTAGGACGCATTTTCATGTCCTACGGCTACATATACGTCGCGCAGATCGCTATGGGCGCGGACAAGGCCCAGACACTTAAAGCACTGGCTGAAGCGGAAGCCTATCCGGGTCCGTCTATCGTCATCGCCTATTGCCCGTGTATTAATCACGGCATCAAATCGGGGATGAACAGCAGCCAGAAAGAGCAGAAAAAAGCCGTCGAATGCGGCTATTGGTCGTTATATCGGTATAATCCTTTGCTGGCGCAGGAAGGGAAAAATTCCTTTAGCATGGATTCGAAACCGCCGACGGGAAACTTCCGCGAATTCCTGATGAACGAAGTACGCTTTGCTTCTCTCATGAAAGTAAAACCAGATGCAGCGGAAGAATTGTTTAAAAAGACAGAGCAAGACGCCATGGATAAACTCGCTTATTATCAGTCGCTGGTTTCAAAATAGTAGTAAAAAAGAATCGGCGCTACCGTCGTTGCGGGATGAGGACGGCGCGCCGGTTCCCTCAGTATCGTTTGAGAGAGGATGGTATCTATGTATCACTTTGCAGATCGATGGTCGACAGAAGCCATGGAAAAGACAGGCGTTATTTTGAATAATTTATTCAGCGCTATGAGCGACCCTACGTTAGTCTCGTTTGGTGGCGGATCGCCAGCGAAGGAAGCGCTGCCCGTCGAAATTTTGCAGCGTATTTCCCAAGCTGTATTCCGACGGGAAGGCAGGGGCGTAGAAGCCTTGGCGTATGGACAGACTCAGGGATTGACGGACCTGCGCGAGATCATCGTCACGCAGTTGTTGGCGCCTAAAGGCGTGCAGACGAAGATTGAAAATGTCATGATTACCGCCGGCGGATTGGAATCTATGAATCTCATGTGTCAGGTATTCATCAATCCGGGCGACGTTATTCTGGTGGAAGATCCGACATTCGTGCACTGTACGATGATTTTTCAGATGTTTAAAGCCAAGTGCGTTCCTTGCCCGATGGATGACCATGGACTGGTAATGGAAGAGGTAGAAGAAAAAATCAAGCAGTATCATCCTAAATTTATCTATACCATCCCGACATTCCAAAACCCGACGGGCATTACGTTGTCGCAGGAACGGAGACAGAAGCTGGCCGAATTGGCGGAAACGTACGATGTCATAGTCCTTGAAGACGATCCGTACCGCGATATTCGCTACAGCGGCCATGACTTATTGCCTGTTAAATCCTTTGACAGGGTAGGAAACGTGGTGCTGGCCAATAGTTTTTCTAAGATTTTCTCGCCGGGCAGCCGCCTTGGCTACATTGTTGCCGACGAACAAATTATGGCGAAGCTGTTCGACGCTAAAATGGCGACCAATTCGCACTGCAGTAAAATTTCCGAAGTCCTTTGCGCCGAATTTTTTAAGCAAGGGTATTATCCTGAACATTTGAAGAAGATATGCCAAATATATCGGGAGCGACGCGACGCCATGATGGAAAGCCTGGATGCTTATTTCCCGGCCGGCACGAAGCATACCTATCCGGACGGCGGTTTGTTTACCTGGGTTGAATTGCCGGGAGGCATCAATACGACGGAACTCTTGGCGGAATCAGTCAGACATTGCCGCGTGGCCTTTATTGCCGGAGAAGGATTTTTTGTAGAGGGAAACGGAAAAGGCAGCAATGCCATGCGCATGAGTTTCGGCAACGTTCCTGTCGATGTTATCCGCAGTTCGATCAAGACGCTGGGAGACTATATTTGCGCGAAGTTGTAAGCTTTGATGATTTAGAATTGATGATACCTTATTAGCATCAAGAAAAACGCTCCATTTGTAGAAGAAGAAAATTGAACTAAATCGTAACAAAGACCACTTGCAGCAATGCAGGTGGTCTTTGTCACGCCTGACAGGGAGGCTACTGATGAACAAAACAAAAGAAAATCTCCAGCGGCTGCATGCCCTCGTTCGTGTCGGTACCCAATAGGCCCCTGATCCGAAGTATTGACGGATGATGAAGGGCGTAAAGTTGCCGTTTAAACAAAATAGCAACTTTGTCATATAAAATACCTCCTCACAGTGGCTCATATGCCTGTTGTGAGGAGGTATTTTTGTTATTCTTTATTATTTTTCCATTTCATCCCGCGAGAGATTTACTTCTTCTAAGGGGATTAGCTTGGTATGGTTTTTTACCTTGTGCCAAATGAAGATGGCTAAGAATACAGGGATGCCAATGTAGGCAACACTGGCACCGTACCAGTCGATTTCAGCGCCGGTAAAGGCTGAGTAATTCTGACCTGCCGTAACGATGATACACATGATGAGGGCCAGGATAGGTCCAAAGGGAAAGAGTTTTGCCCGATAGGGAAGATCCTTCAAATCCTTATGCTGTGCCATATAGGCACGACGGAACCGGTAATGACAAATGGCAATACCAATCCAGGTAATGAAACCGGCCATGCCGCTGATGTTGACGAGCCAATCGTAAGCTTTCCCTTCACCAATGAGGGATGTCAGGAAGGCTGCCAGGCCAAAGACTACAGTGGCAAAGAGGGCATAGCTCGGTACACCGCGTTTGTTTAATTTCAGGAAGCATTTTGGCGCTTGGCCTGTTTCTGCCATTGCGTAGAGCATACGCGTAGAAACGTACAACCCGGAGTTGCCTGCCGAGAGTACTGCTGTAAGAATGACGGCATTCATGACGGAAGCGGCGGCGACGAGACCAAACCATTCAAAGACGAGTGTAAAGGGGCTGACGGAAATGTTTTCGATTTCTGTATTGAGCAGGTTTGGATCCGTATAGGGAATGAGGAAACCGATGACGACGAAGGCACCTAAGTAAAAGAGGAGAATACGCCAGAAAATCGATTTAACTGCACGCGGCACGTTCTTTTCCGGATCTTCACTTTCACCGGCAGCGATGCCAATCATTTCCGTTCCCTGGAAGGAGAAACCAGCGACCATAAAGATACTCAGCATGGCTGTGAAGCCGCCAACAAAGGGAGCATCGCCAATGGTCCAGTTAGTAAAGCCCGGCGACGGTTCAGGTCCCAGCCCCAGAATCAGGAGGGCACCGGCAAAGAGGAAAACGATGACTGTGAGTACCTTAATCCCGGCAAAAATAAATTCACTTTCGCCATATGAGCGCGTGGACAGATAATTGAGGACAAATAAGATGACCAGGAATATGCCACTCCATACGGCTGCGGAAGTATCGGGAAACCAGTATTTCATAATCAATGCGCCGGCAACCAGCTCGGCTGCGACTGTAATGGCCCAGTTAAACCAGTAATTCCAGCCAAGCGCAAAGCCCAGGGACTTGTCGACGTAGCGGTTGGCGTAGGTTTCAAAGGAACCGCTGACCGGCAAATAGGCGGCCATTTCACCGAGACTGGTCATGAGGAAATATACCATGATACCGATAAGCGAATACGACAATAATGCACCGCCAGGACCAGCCGTACTGACAGTTTCCCCGCCAGCGACAAATAAGCCCGTACCAATGGCGCCGCCAATAGCAATCATATTCATATGACGTGCTTTTAAGCTTCGCCGCAGGCCCTTATTCTGTTGTTCTTCATTACTCATTGAATCACGACCTTATTAGATAATATAGTTTACATAGGCCAACAGGTACACTCTGTTGGCGTGTGTCTGTCACAAGGGATATTGCCCTTGCGGATCCGGTTAAACCGGCTGCGCGTGCAGTCAGGCAGCGACAAGCGCCGGATCAGTGCCCTTGCCACTGCATAAATAATGTATTTCTTGTCACCTTCGTTCTTACTGCATATGCTTTCTGTATCGGAAAACTGGCGTCCGGATTACGGACATTGTTTTCGTGTGGTATGGACGGCACCCGTATTTTTTTGCCGGGGCCGCAGACGGCTCTGCAATAAAGTAAAATATAGGGAAATAAATATGTACTTATATATTATACCGAATGTTTAACATACTGACAATTCATACTGTACGAGTTTGTCATATTAATTAGTAAACGCCTACACTACGTCCTCCCAGTTTACGCAAGCTTTAGGGATAGATAGGCTAAAAGTACCCTACATAGAGCAGCCTTGTCAGTCTCATAGCCGCAGGCATCGTTCTTCATCAGATGTGTGGGGAAGAAACGGGATGCTTCCCGGAAAATGATGGCTCCTGTTTCCCAGCCTCACGCAGATAAGACGCATAGCCTCTTATCTCTTTTTGTGATACAATCAATCATAAGACAGACGTATGATCTGGAATGGCAGCACTACTCATGTTCCCATGCGGTATGACTTGTTCTTGCCGCCTATCACTGACTGGACTGGAAGAAGAATTGGGAGGGACCTATGGAATCGCTATTTAAACTTGTGAAATTTTTGACCCGTTATCTTACGCTTTGGATTATTCTTTCGGCTGTCGTCGCCTTTCTTATGCCGGCACCCTTCATGCACGGCGACTGGATTCCGTATCTCATCGGCTGTGTCATGCTGAGCATGGGACTTTCTATGACTCCCGGTGATTTTAAACTGGTATTGACGAGACCTCGTGATGTCATCTTGGGAATCATCGTTATCTCCGTTTGTATGCCCCTCGTAGGCCTGGGAATCGGCACTCTTTTGGGCCTGCCGCCGATGCTGATCGTAGGCCTCATCCTGGTAGGCTGTACGCCCTCCGGAGCGACATCTAATGTCATGACGATGATTTCTAATGGCGATAAAGCTCTTTCCGTTACGACATCAAGCCTGGGTACCCTTATTTCACCGTTTGTTACACCGGCGTTGCTCATGTTTTATGTCGGCCGTTACATGCCTCTCGATGCGTTGGCTATGTTCATAGGCATTATTAAAATCGTCATTATTCCGATCGCCCTTGGCCTGCTCATCCGCAAGGTATTCTCTAAACAAATGGATACGGTTTTAAAGCTGGCGCCTTTATTGACTGTGGCTGCCGTGGTCGTGGTTATTGCCGTCGTCGTCTCCCTCAATGTGGAACGAATAAAATTAGTAGGCGTTGAAATTGCCCTGGCCTGTGCGTTCTATACTATTTGTGGAATGATCATCGGCTATGTGGCGGCTCGCATCTTTCATATGGAATTAAGCCGGAGAAAAGCCATGACCTTTCTCATCGGTATACAAAATACGGCTCTTGCCGTATCACTGGGGATTACCTATTTCGATCCCTTGGCGGCTGTGCCCGGCGGTGTATTGATCGTTTGGGCTAGTGTCTTAGGTACCTTAGTGGCTTCCTTCTGGGCTGGCAAGACGCAAAACACGGTTACAGAAACGTTAAAAAATTAATAATCTGCACGAAAAAGTAAAATACCAACGTAAAACTTCCTCTTGCCGTAAAGTGACTGGAACATACCTTGAAAATTTACTTATGCCGTATAATGAAAAGTGGTTTCTTTTTTTCCTGTATCGCTTGACTTATGTGTTATTTTTCTATAAAATATAACATATAATAAAATAGTTATGTGTCGATGAGGACTCATTTGTTGTACGCTTTTGTGCGCGCAAAAATGGGCCCTTTTTTTCCTTAGAAAGGGAGATGATCTTATGGAGCTATTGAATTCAATTGTATCAAGTATTAATTCATTCTTATGGACGTACATTATTATTACGCTGTTGGTTGTAGCGGGTTTTTATTTTACGTTCCGCTTGCGTTTCGTACAGCTGCGCTATTTTACCAACATGTTCAGCCTCATCGTGTCCTCTGTGAACACAAAGACCAGAGGCAATGAAATTTCTCCGTTCCAGGCGTTTTGCGTTAGTACGGCATCCCGTGTTGGTGTAGGGAACATTGCCGGTATTGCCATCGCTATTACGACCGGTGGTCCTGGTGCCATTTTCTGGATGTGGTTTATTGCCATTATCGGTTCGGCTACGGGTTTTGTCGAAAGTACGCTGGCTCAGATTTACAAGGTGCCGGCTAAGGGCAAACAGGGTGAAACGACCTTCCGCGGCGGCCCGGCATATTATTTGAAAAATGGTCTGGGGCATGGTATCTGGGCTGCAGTATTTGCCGTCTTGATTTCCATTACCTACGGTTTGATCTACAACTCCGTACAGGCTAATACCATTGCCTTGTCCCTCAATGCGGCTTTTGGCATTGATAAAACGATCATCGGTATTGTCGTCATGGTCCTTTCCATTGCCGTTATCTGCGGCGGCTTGGGCCGTATTGCCCGTGTAACGGAATGGATGGTACCGCTCATGGCCGGTCTTTATATTATCGTTGCCTTAGGGATCATGATTTATCATATCGATCTTTTGCCGACGGCGTTTGGTATTATCTTCCGCGATGCCTTTGATTTCCAGGCTGTCTTTGGCGGCGGCATGGGTGCTGCTGTTCTTACAGGCTTCAAGCGGGGCCTTTTCTCCAATGAAGCCGGTGAAGGTTCCGTTCCTAACGCAGCGGCTACGGCTGATGCCGATCACCCTGTAGTACAGGGCCTGATTCAGGCGTTCGGCGTTTACGTAGATACGCTCTTTATCTGTTCGGCTAGTGCTTTTATCGTGCTCCTCAGTGGTTCCTATGAAAGTTCGGGTTTGACAGGGGTAGAATTGATCCAGTGGGATCTGTCCCAGTACTTCGGCAGCATTGCACCGACGGCTGTATCAGTCCTGATTTTCCTCTTTGCCTTCAGCTCCATCATTGGCAACTACTACTATGGCGAAATCAACATCGGCCATTTAACTCAGAATAAATGGGCTATGCATGTCTTCCGTTTCTTCATTGCCGTTATGATTTTCTTTGGCTCCGTTGCTGAGCTGCCCTTGGTTTGGAATCTGGCTGACTTGTTCATGGCTTTCCAGGTACTGACCAACGTCACGGCTATCCTCATTCTTTTCCCAAGAGCAAAGGAAGCTCTGGACGATTATGAAAGACAGCGCAAGGCTGGTGTTAAGTCGCCGGTATTCTTCAAGAATGCCCTTTCTAATGTTAAAGGTGTTGTTTGGTGGAATAAAGACTAACCTGACTATCTTGATATTAGCTGTACCTGATGTAATACATTCTGAACCGCATGCCCAGTGCTTGCGGTTCAGTTTATTTTATGGGGAGCCTATAGTACGTTATGAATTGCACGACCATATGGTGAAAATAAATTTTGCATTATAAAATACAAATGCGAATAATACGTATAACGCATATGCATGGTATTGTCTAGTACAAATTTATATACATCTTCTGGAAATGGTTATTTGTATACTATGAATAGACTTGTTGCTATTTTATAATTTTATGACTATAAAACTTAACATTATGACCTCTTTTTATTTCGTTAATAAAGTGATTTTTGACGTGTAAATTAAAGAAGAGGGGCCCTCTATGAGAGGAAAATTAAATCGTCTTTATATCTCTTGACAGTGGATATGTTTGATTGTATATTGAGGGCAAGAGAAGTACCGTAGGGCGTGGCACAAACGAATAGGAGAAAGCAGAAGCGGTAAACGGCTGCGCACTTAGTTATTTCAATTTGTCAATTTTTAAAGAGGAGTGATGGTTGATGGAACAAGTTACGTTAAAAATGGTACAAGAAGCACAGGAACGGCTCAAAGGTGTAGCCCAGAAAACAGGCTTATCGTACTCCAATTCTGTGAGCAAGCTCTCTGACTGCAAGGTATATTTGAAGATGGAAAACCTGCAGCGCACAGGGTCCTTTAAATTACGCGGTGCCTACAACAAGGTGGCCTCCCTGACGCCGGAAGAACGGGAAAAAGGTGTTATTGCTGCGTCGGCAGGCAACCATGCTCAGGGCGTTGCCTTAGCGGCCAGTGTCTACGGCTGCCAGTCCACGATTTGTATGCCGAAGCACGCACCTTTGATGAAGGTAGCTGCGACGAAGGGCTACGGCGCCAACGTCGTTCTCCACGGTGATTTCTTTGATGAAGCCGCTGCTAAGGCAGAAGAACTGACAAAAGAACATGGCTATACCTTTGTACATCCTTTCAACGATCCGGAAGTCATTGCCGGTCAGGGAACCATTGCCCTGGAAATCATCGAACAAATGCCTGACGTAGATGCGATTGTCGCGCCTATCGGTGGCGGCGGCCTCATTTCCGGCCTGGCTGTAGCAGCTAAGAGCGTCAATCCGAAGATTAAGGTTATCGGCGTGCAGACGGCTAACATGCCTTCCATGAAGAATTCTATCGATCACGGCAAAATCCTGACCTGTAATGGCAAGGCGACCCTGGCGGACGGTATTGCCGTTAAGACACCGGGCGATTTAACCTATGACATTTGCAGCCGTTATCTCGATGATATTGTCATCGTCGACGAAACGGAAATTGCCGGTGCCATTCTCTGGCTCCTCGAACGCTGCAAGGCTGTTTCCGAAGGTGCCGGTGCGGTCCCGGTGGCAGCCCTCATGAACGGCAAGATTTCCGGCCTTCATGGCAAGAAGGTAGCTGCCCTCATCAGTGGCGGTAACATCGACGTCAATAATATGACGCGTATCATCAACAGCGGGCTCCTGCGTTCGTGGCGGAAAGTATTCTTCTCGACGATCATCCCTGATCAGCCGGGCGAACTGGTCAAACTCTTGTCCCTCATTGCCGAAACCAACGCCAACGTTCTTTCTGTTACGCATGAACGGAGCCAGCACGGTGTCGGCATTGGCTATACGGCCGTTTCGTTTGAACTGGAAACAGCCAATGAAAAACATGTAGAACATCTGATGGAACTCCTGCGTGACCAGCACTATCAAGTCACTATTAAATAATCTACCTGCTATACCTAGTTTTATACTACCCTAACAGATAGGAGAGACATGACTTATGGAAGAGAATGGAAAAATGGAGCGTGGTTTAAAACCGCGCCACGTAGAAATGATTGCCTTAGGTGGTACCATTGGCGTCGGCCTGTTTATGGGTTCGGCCAATACGATTATGATGGCTGGTCCGTCAGTCCTCTTGTGCTACGCATTGACGGGTGTCGTCATGTTCTTCATCATGCGCATTATGGGGGAAATGCTCTATCAGGAACCGGTAACGGGCTCCTTTGCAACGTATGGTCATAAATATATTAGTCCCTTTGTAGGGTATCTTACAGCCTGGAGCTATTGGTTTATGTGGGTCGTCGTCGGCCTTTCCGAAGTAACGGCTGTCGGCATTTACGTACACTATTGGTTCCCGGCTGTGCCACAGTGGATTTCAGCTTTTGGTGGCATGCTCATCGTTGCTATTGCCAACATGGCGGCGGTCAAGTATTATGGTGAGTTTGAATTCTGGTTTGCCCTGATCAAAGTTACGACGATTATCGTCATGCTCGTCGTCAGTGCAGCGGTCATCCTCATCGGCTTTGGCAACGGCGGCGTACCTGTAGGCTTTGAAAATCTCTGGGTCAACGGCGGCTTTATGCCTAACGGCTGGGGCGGTATGCTGGCTGCTATGTGTGTAGTTGCCGCATCTTTCCAGGGCGTCGAGCTTATCGGCATTACGGCCGGTGAAGCCCAGGATCCGAAAAATACGCTCCGTAAGGCAACGAAGAACATCGTCTGGCGTATTTTGATCTTCTATATCGGCTCTATCTTTGTAATCCTTTGTATTTATCCGTGGAATCAGGTCAGCCTCATTGGCAGTCCTTTCGTCATGACCTTTGCCAAGGTCGGTATTACGACGGCAGCGGGCATCATCAACTTCGTCGTTCTGACAGCAGCACTTTCGGGCTGCAACAGCGGTTTGTACAGTTCAGGCCGTATGCTTTACACGCTGGCTCAGAATGGCCAGGCACCGAAGATTTTTGCCAAGCTCTCTAACTCCGGTGTACCCCGTAACGGCATTGGCGTCACCATTGGCTGCCTCATCGTCGGCGTTATCCTCAATTATCTCATTCCCGATTCCAAGTTGTTCCTCTATCTTTACAGCGCGTCTGTATTCCCGGGCATGATCGCCTGGTTCGTACTGGCTTATTCACAAAAGAATTTCCGTAAATACTGGGGCAAGGACGTCATGGCGGCCCATTCGTTTAAATCGCCGCTCTTCCCGTACGCCAACTGGTTCTGCATTGCCTTCCTGGTTCTCGTCACCATTGGCATGCTCTTTAATCCGGATACGCGTATGTCCCTCTTCTCGTCGTGGGCTTATATCGCCGTCATTACAGCAGCCTATTTCCTGAGTGGCTGCAACAAGAAAAAGTACGATCGTGACGGCCATCTCATTACGGAACCGGTACAACAAGAAGTGATGCGTCAAGACGTGATTAAAGAGTAAGGTATCCATCCTCAGCCGGCCTGTATGGCCGGCCGGGGATCCTGTCTGGCGGCAGGGTGGAAAATTATGCCGTTATGACATATAATAGACATATACCAAAATTATTTGATGAAGGAGATGTAGTGTATCATGGCAGTAAATGTAATCAGTACAGAAAAAGCACCGGGTGCAGTAGGCCCATATTCACAGGCTATTCAGGCAGGGGATTTCCTCTTTGCTTCCGGCCAGATCGCCATTGACCCGGAAAAGGGTAAAGTTGTTGGTGGCGGCGTCGTCAACCAGGCGGAACAGTGCATGAAAAACGTTGGCGCTATCCTGGCAGCTGCCGGTGCTTCCTATGACAACGTCGTAAAGACGACGGTGTACATTACCAATATGAATTTCTTCGGCGCTGTAAACGAAGTATATGGCAAGTATTTCCAGAAAATGCTGCCGGCCCGTTCCTGCGTAGAAGTAGCTTCCTTACCGAAGGATGCGTTGGTTGAAGTAGAAGTAACAGCGTACCTCGGCAAATAAAAGTCCGTATATGAAAAAAGGTAGTACCGTGGCAACAGCGTTGTCAGGGTACTACCTTTTTTATTTTGCCTTAGTCCGTTACCGGAGCAGCTTCTTTGGGCCGGATAATGGGCAGGATTTTGCTGCCTTCGTCGAGTAAGCGGGCCCGGCCGTTCGTGCTGTTCGTCAGGGCCTCTTGAAAAGCTATAGCCTTTTCTTCCGGTACCTGCATGGTAAAAGTCACGTCGGCACCAAACGAGCGGTCCGTAATGGTGCCAGCATAGCTTTCCATGAGCCGTTCGATGGTGCTGATGTAGGGATAGCCAAATTCGTAGATCAGGACCGTGTAGGGGAGGTAGTCGGCAATATCAGCGGCGTCCAAGGCAACGACCACGCTGTGGCCGTAGGCACGGATGAGACCACTGGCACCGAGCTTGACACCGCCGAAATAGCGGGTTACAACGGCGACTGTATTGGTAAGTCTCCGTTTTTTCAGGGTTTCCAATATGGGCTTGCCTGCCGTACCAGCTGGTTCACCGGCATCGTTTGATTTTTGGACCTTGCCGCCTAGGCCGATTTGCCAGGCATAGCACGTGTGATTGGCATCCCAATATTTCTTCTTCAGCTCTTCTACGTAGGCGGCGGCTTCGTCTTCACGCCGGACTTCTTTGACATGGGTGATAAAGCGCGATTTCTTGATGACGTATTCTGCCTCGGCACTGCCATAGACAGAGGTGATATGCGGTGCTGTCACGACGATCCCTCCCGGTATAAAAAAAATCCGCCGAGTAATCGGCGGATATACATTCAATGGTGGGAATAGTTGAATTCGAATCAACGACCTTCACGATGTCAACGTGACGCTCTAACCAACTGAGCTATACCCCCATGCGACTATGTAAATATATCATAAGATAGAGCACTTGTCAACAGAATAATTAAAAATAATGCCGTTCAGGCAGAGCGTTTTTTCTGCAGTGTAAAAATGATGCGGCTTGGGACCTGAGCTGAAAAGATACCGATGGTCATGAGGACGCAGCCCAGGAGCTCCCGGGGCGTCATGGTTTCACCCAAGAAGGCGTAACCTGCAAGGGCACTAAATATCATTTCAAAGCTCAGGAGAAGGGATGCTTCCGTAGGCGGTACCTTGCGCTGCCCGAGAATCTGAAAGGTATAGCCGACGCCGCTGGAAAAAATACCGCAGTAGAGGATGGGAATGGCCGAAGCGGCGATAGCAGACCAGGTCAGCGTTTCTCCTGCTACGGGCACGGAGAGGAAGCTGTAGAGGCCGCAGAAGAAGAATTGCCCTGCTGCCAGGTAGACGCCAGAAAAATAGCGGACGAAGCGGTCGATGACTAGGATGTGGAGCGTCCAAAAGACAACGCTGACGAGGATGATGAAATCGCCCGTACGAAGCAGCTCGCCGCTACCGTGCCAGGCCAGGAGCCAGACTCCGAGGAGGGCCGTCAGGCAGCCCGTAATGTGGGTCAGGCGCAGGGGATTGTGAAAGAGGATGCCCACGAGGGGGACGGCGACGATATAGAGTGCCGTAATAAAGCCGGCCTTGCCGGCCGTCGTATAAAAAAGACCCAGCTGTTGCAGACTGGAACCGGCGAATAGGACAAAGCCTAAAATAGCACATGCCAGGGGCAGGGAAAGCCAGGCCGGCCGATCCGGTGCTTCGTCAGATTTGGTCTGTCTGCGGATCCATAAGGCGACGGGCAAGACGGCCAGCGCACCGAGCCAAAAACGGAGACCGTTGAAGGCAAAGGCACCCATCGTGTCCGTACTGACCCGCTGGGCCACGAAGGCGCAGCCCCAAAAGACGGTAGCTGCCAGGAGAAATAAGCGATCTTTTATCATTTGTATCGTCCTCGCTTAATATATAGTATATAAGAAAAAAACAAAAGCATTACAAGTTTTTTCATTATAACACAGGTGGAGAAAAAAAGAAGCCATTAGGAGAAAAATATACTGTTTTCCTGTCATGACAGGCGTCAATGTACCTTGTCAAGAATTACGAGAATATTCGTTGGCGTATACTACTTTTTAATGTTATAATAGGTACAATATGAGTGGGAGGCGAGACTATTGTATACGAATGCTTTGCTGACTGATTTATACCAGCTGACAATGATGCAGGGCCTGTATTTTGAAGGAAAACACAACCAGGCCTGTGTGTTTGACCGCTACTACCGGCATAATCCTTTTTCCGGCGGCTATACGGTCGTAGCCGGTTTGGATCATCTGATTGAGTACGTCAAAAATATTCACTTTTCTGACGACGATCTGGCTTATTTAAAGAGTACTGGGAACTTCCGCGATGAATTCCTGGATTACTTGAAGAATTTTCACTTTACAGGCAGCATTTATGCCATGCCCGAAGGCACCGTTGCCTTTCCGCAGGAAGTGTTGCTGCGCGTAGAAACGACGAAAAATGAATCACTGCTTTTGGAAACCTGCATGTCTATGATTATGAACCACGAAAGCCTCATTGCGACCAAGGCCCGCCGTGTACGCTGTGTAGCCGGTACACAGGATACGCTTATGGAATTCGGCCTGCGCCGGGCACAAGGTGCTTCGGCCGGTGTCTACGGCGCCCGTTCGGCTATGATCGGCGGTTTCAACGGTACAAGTAATATGCTGGCCGGCGCCAGGTTTGGTATTCCTGTCATGGGTACGATGGCCCACAGCTGGATTATGAGTTTTCCTACAGAGCTGGAAGCATTCCGCTGCTACGCAAAGCATTATCCGAACAGCCTGATCCTTTTGGCCGATACGTATAATACGCTGAAGCAGGGCGTCCCCGACGCGATTACGATTTTCCAGGAAATGAAAGATGCCGGTACGCTGCCGCCCTTTTATGGTATCCGTCTCGATAGCGGTGACCTGGCTTACCTTTCTAAAGAAGCCCATAAGATGTTTGCCGCTGCCGGCTTTCCTGATGCGGTCATTGCCGCGTCGAATGATCTCGACGAAAACCTTATTGCCCAGCTGAAGCTGCAGGGCAGTACGATCAGTTCCTGGGGTGTCGGTACGAATCTGATTACGGCCAAGGACAGCCCGTCTATGGGCGGCGTCTTTAAGATGGCCGGGCAGTATGAAAATGGCACGTTCGTACCGAAGATCAAGATGAGTGATAACGCAGAAAAAATTTCTAACCCTGGCCGTAAGAACGTTTTGCGTATTTACGATAAAGTGACGGGCAAGATGAAGGCAGATATTATTGTTCTCGAAGGCGAAACGATCGATGAAAGCCAGGATTTACGTTTATCCAGTGATATTACGCCGTGGCGTTTCCGCATTATCCCGGCCGGCTCCTATACGGTACGGACTATGCTGCAGCCCATTTTCCTGCAAGGGGAACTCGTCTACCAGCAGCCGACACTAGCGGAAATCATCGACTATGCCAACGACGAAATCGACACGCTCTGGCCGGAATACAAGCGCCTTGTCAATCCGGAAATGATGTGGGTACAGCGCAGTGAAACCTTGTCGAAGCTGCGTCATGAAGTGCTCTCGGCCGAAGCGGCCCATTTCCAATAAGACGCAAAAATAAGCAAAAACCATTGCAGTTTATAAAACAAGTAAATATAATGAACGTATAAAGGAAAAAGCATAAGGGAATTGCCTTTATGCTTTTTCTTATTTTAAGAAGGAAGTGACCTCTATGAATTCACTCATCAGCCCTGACAACACGTGGATGCTCCTGTCGATCATGCTCATTGCTGTTGCCGTATCTGTTTATTTGGAACAGAAGTACGTCTGGGCTTCGAAGCTCTCCGGAGCCATCATTGCCCTGCTCTTTGCCCTGGTATTGGTCAATACGAACGTCATTCCCTCCCATGCGCCTGTTTATGACGATATCATCTGGGGCTACGCGGTGCCTATAGCCATTCCGCTCTTGCTCCTGCAGGCCAATATGAGCAAAATCTGGCGGGAAACGGGGCGGCTCCTGTTTATTTTTCTCATCGGTGCAGCCGGCACGGTCTGTGGCGCTGTCGCCGGTACGCTCCTGTTGGGCGGTTACGTAGAAGGGTTGCCTAAAATCGCGGCCATGATGACGGGCTCGTATATTGGTGGCGGCGTCAATTTTACAGCCCTGGCCGATGCTTTCAAGCCCAGCGGCAGTCTTGTGTCAGCGGCGACTGTAGCCGATAACCTGAACATGGCCATATATTTTCTGGCTCTTTTAGGCATTGCGGGCAACGCCTTTTTCCGCCGCATTTACACGCATCCTCATATTGACGACGTAGAAAAAAATGGTATTAGCGACGAAGGCAAAACCTTGGCGGCTGCTTATTGGGGACGCAAGAATATTTCCTTGAAGGATATTGCCATGAACATGATGTACGCTGTTGTCGTCGTTACCGTATCAAAATTGATCGGCGACGCCTTGACGGCAGTTATTCCCCTGGACAATGGCTTCCTAAAAATGTGCAATACCTTCTTCGGCAGCCAGTATGTATGGATTACCCTTATTTCCATGGTCTTTGCTACGTATTTCGATAAACAGGCAGCGGCTATGAATGGGGCCCAGGAAATCGGTACCTTTTTTATTTATATGTTCTTCTTTGTCATTGGCGTACCAGCGTCGATCATGAGCATTATCATGAATGCGCCGCTCCTCTTCGTGTTCTGCCTTTTCATGGTCATTGTGAATATGCTTTTTTGCCTCATTGGCGGCAAGCTCTTTCATTTTGACCTGGAGGATATTATCATTGCTTCTAACGCCAACATTGGTGGCCCGACGACGGCGGCAGGTATGGCCATTTCTCAAGGCTGGACGAAGCTCGTCGGCCCGGCTATGCTCGTCGGCACCTTTGGTTACGTGATCGGCACGTATTTGGGCATCATTGTGGGCAGTCTTTTAGGAGCATAATATATGTTATAGAATAATATTCAATTATGTATATGATAGATATTAAACGGTGTTTTCCGCTTTTTTTATCGCATCTATGTATGCTATAATAGGAACGATTCTAATTTGCTGTCTAAAACGGAAGGTGGCCAGGCTATGCTTTGGGGAACGATTATTGGTGATCTTGCAGGCTCTCTCTATGAAGCTGCGTGCGCCAATGGCACAAAGGTTGTGCCGCCACCGGAAGCACCCTTGTTTCCGGCAGGCGCGCATATCACAGACGACACGGTGACGACGCTGGCCGTTGCTGCGGCAATCAGGGAAAGCAAAGCCACAGCTGACGGACTGACGACGTGCGTTGCCCGGCAGCTGCGCTATTGGTGCCGCCGCTATCCCGGTATTGGCTATGGGCCCTTATTTATCCGTTGGTACGAATCTGATACGGCCGGACCCTATGGCAGTCTTGGTAATGGTGCTGCTATGCGCGTCGCTCCGGTGGCCTGGGCCGGCCAGTCTCTCAGAGAGGTGCTGGCCTTGGCAGAATTGACGGCTGTTGTGACGCATAATCATCCGGAGGCCATCCGCGGTGCCCTGGCCGTGGCTGCGGCCATTTATCTGGCCCGAAAGGGTACGTCACAGCGTGATCTGCGTACGTACTTACAGCACTATTATCCCTTGCAAACGCCCTTGGCAGCGATTAGAAGGGACTATCATTTTTCGGCTTGTACTGCTGACAGCGTGCCAGAGGCGCTGGAAGCCTTTTTAGCAAGCCACAGCTTTGAGGGCGCTATCCGCAATGCCCTTTCCCTCGGTGGCGACACGGATACGCAGGCTGCCATTGCCGGCAGCATTGCAGAGGCATACTACGGTGTGCCTCTGGCGCTTAAGACCGAGGCTGCTTCCTTTTTGCCTGATCCGTTAGCACAGGAGCGGCAGCGGTTTGAATGCTTCATAAAAAATAATAAATGAAAGAAGAGGATACACATGGTAACAGCGGAAACGAAAGAACGCTACAATAAACTACGCACAATACTGAAAGACATGGGCAGTGTGGTCATCGGCTTTTCCGGTGGTGTAGACAGCACCTTCCTTTCTTATACAGCCCATGATGTACTGCACGATAAAGCCTTGGCTGTAACGGCAGTCTCACCGACGCTGCCGCACAGCGAAGAAGAAGATGCCGTTTCTATGGCCAAACAAATCGGCATTCATCACCTCGTCGTCCATTCGACGGAGTTTGATGATGAAGAATTTGTCAAGAATCCTATGGACCGTTGCTATATTTGCAAGAAAATCCGTTTTTCGGCTCTCGTAGAGCTGGCAAAGCAGCAGCATTACCAGTGGGTTATCGATGGCGGTAACGTCGATGACCTGGGTGATTTCCGTCCGGGCATGAAGGCACTGGAAGAACTGTCTGACGCCGTGCGCAGCCCCATGATCGAAGCGGGCCTCACCAAGGCCGATATCCGCGCCCTGTCGAAAGAGCTGGGCCTGCGTACGTGGGATAAGCAAAGCGCCGCCTGTCTCGCCAGCCGCGTGCCTTATGGTGTCGAACTGACGCCGGAACGGCTGCACATGGTAGATGAAGCAGAAAGCGTGATAGCTCCGTACATCAAAGGCTCCCTGCGCGTACGCTATCACGGTGATATTGCCCGCATTGAAGTGGGTGAAGACGAACTGCCTGTAATCTTAGAACACCGCCAGGAAATTGTACAAAAATTGCGCCAATGCGGATTTGTCTACGTTACTCTTGATTTGGGCGGCTATGAAATGGGCAGCCTGAATGAGGTCATTGATACGAACGAGGCGAAATAAATGAAAGTGACTAAAAAAGTGAAGGACGAAATGCTCCAGCGCTTTCAAGACCAGTACGGCATTATGAAGCCGGCCCTCCATTACTCCACACCCTTTGAGCTCATGATTGCTGTTATCCTGTCGGCCCAATGTACGGACGAACGGGTTAACATCGTTACGGCTCAGCTCTTCCCGGAATACAACAGCCCTGAAAAGATCCTTACCCTGGGTCTTACAGGACTGGAGGAAAAGATCAAGACCTGCGGTCTCTATCACAGCAAGGCCAAGAATATCCTGGCTAACTGCGCCATCCTCTGCGAGCAGTATGGCGGCGAAGTGCCAAAGACCTTTGATGAACTGGTCAAGCTCCCCGGCGTAGGCCGCAAGACGGCGAACGTACTCGTGAGCATCCTCTTTGATACGCCGGCCATTGCCGTAGACACGCATGTGTTCCGTGTGGCGAACCGTCTGCAGCTGGCCACGGGCAAGACACCCCTTGAAGTAGAAAAGGGACTGCAAAAGGCCATCCCCAAGGAATGGTGGAGCCGTGCCCATCACTGGCTCATTTGGCATGGCCGCCGTGTCTGCAAGGCCAGAAAACCTTTATGCGACCAGTGCTTTTTAGCCGATTTATGCCCTGGTAAAGAAGGGTCTTAAAGCCTATGCCGGGAGTGCAAACGCTGACAACGGTATGCTATATGCGTATTTGACAAAGCACTTATATTTATGTAGTATAGAGGGGCGCAGTATTTTCTGGGCGCACGTTACTTTATAAGGGCGGAGGGTTCAGTCATATGAGCTTACAATATGTAAAAGGCAGTTACATGGATGAAATCATGTTTGGTGATAAACCTGTGTTATTTACGCTGGAAGGGCTGGACGAGAAGGACCATGATGAAGCTGTCCGTTACAGTAAAGAAATTTGGGACTGGATTTTACAGCATCATGCCCGCGTCTTGGCTCATGCGCCGCTTATTGCAAACTTTAAAAATAAGAAATGGCGCTCTGATGGTGAACGGGAAATCTCGGCTGATGAAATCAGAGGCTATTTAAATCAGATTAATTCCGTATATGTAAACTATAAGGGCGGCTTCGATATTTTCTTCGATACGAATGAGCTCTTTCAGGAACGGTCCATCGTTGTCCGCGTAGGAAGAAATTTCGTTTTTGAAGGCTTCAGCCTTTTGTAATTGTTGTAGAAAGTACGTTTCTATGGTACAATAAAATCAGTTCTAATGAAGAGGTGAATACCATGGCAAAACACATCATTACAATCAATACAGAATCGATTCAGAAAACTGTACAGCATGCAGGCTGCAGCGAATGCCAGACGTCCTGCCAGTCCGCTTGCAAAACATCCTGTACTGTAGGCAATCAGATCTGCACGAAGTAAGAATGAAATGACATAAGGGGACGCCCTTTACCGGAAGGTAAAGGGTATTCTTTTTGTATGGAGGAACTATGGCTAAGATACAACCAATGATTCATAAATATTGCCAGAATGGAACATATATGCTGCTCGACGTCAACAGCGGTATTATTAACGTCATCGATAAAATTACGTACGACATCCTCGATACCTATAAAGGGGACAACAAGGATGATGTCTACGCAGCCCTTGACGGCACGTACAGCCGGCAGGACCTGGATGAATCCCTGGCAGAACTGGATGAACTCATTGCCAAAGAAATGCTCTTTGCACCGATGTGTGAAACATTCAAGGTCGTCGCAGAAGAAGAACCGGTCATTAAATCGCTCTGTCTCAACATTGCCCACGACTGTAATCTGCGCTGCCAGTACTGCTTTGCCTCCCAAGGCGACTACGATACGCACCGCCGGGAGCTCATGAGCTTTGACGTAGCCCGCCGTGCTGTCGATATGCTCATTGAAAGCACCAAGGGCAAGCGCCAGCACTGCGAAATCGATTTCTTCGGCGGCGAACCGCTCATGAACTTCGACGTAGTCAAGCAGACCATCGAATACATCCGGGAACAGGAAAAAATCCACGACAAGGTATTTAAACTGTCTCTGACGACGAACGGTATGCTCCTCGATCCGGCAAAGGTGAAATATTTGACGGATAATCACATCAGCCTCATCTTGAGTCTCGATGGCCGTAAGGAAGTACACGACCGCATGCGCCCCAATGCAGGCGGCCAGGGGTCATATGAAACGTGTGCCCGCAACCAGGTCTATGCTGCCAAGCACCGCAACGGCGAAGAATATTACGTACGTGGCACGTACACCAAATACAACCTGGACTTTACGAAGGACGTAGAACACATGGCTGACCTGGGCTTTGAAGGCCTCTCGATGGAACCGGTTGTCGGCGATGATTTGTCTTATGCGATTACGGAAGAAGACCTGCCGCGTATTTTTGCAGAATATGAAAATCTGACGGACCTTTACCTGAAACGCCAGCTCGAAGGCCATCCGTTCATTTATTATCACTTCATCATGGACCTCTACCGCGGCCCCTGCATTGCTAAGCGCCTGCGCGGCTGTGGCGCCGGTCATGAATACATGTGCGTCGTACCGAACGGTGACATTTATCCGTGCCATCAGTTCGTCGGCCAGGATGGCTACGTCATTGGCAACGTCTATGACGGCGTGACCAATACGCAGCTGCCGGCCCTCTTTAGGGACATGCATGTTCTCAATAAACCGGAATGCTGTAAGTGCTGGGCGAAGTTCTTCTGCAGCGGCGGCTGTCATGCCAACAACATCAAGTACGGCGGTGACATCCGGACGCCGTATGCGTTGAGCTGCCAGATCCAGAAAAAACGTATTGAATGTGCCATGTACATTCAGGCCACGCTGGCCCTGCAAAAACAACAAGCGCAAGAGGCAGACGCATGACACGCAAGATCAATATCTTTCTCTGGTGTGTTGTTTTTTTCTATCTCATATATGCCATTGCTGTGGAAGGACCGACGGCGAAGCTACTCGTGTTATTGCTCTTAGCCGTCATCGCTGCGGCAGGTCAGCTGGTCCACAGTAAAAGAAAAAGGTAAGCCTGGGACTGCGCATGCGCAGTCCCTTTTTACGCCAATTTGTTTTTTTAGAAAAAAATAGTCAAATAGCACCAAAATAGTTGACTTTAACTGCATAATGGAGTAACCTTATGTGTAGTTAAAAAGTATACATTTACAATATACCAGGCTCGGAAACGAGTAGTCTCATAGGAGTGATAAAAATGAGTGAATTATTAAGAGTAGAAGGATTACATGTTGCTGTAGAAGGCAAAGAAATCCTCAAAGGACTCGACATAACGATCAATACGGGGGAAACACACGTTATCATGGGCTCGAATGGCGCCGGCAAGTCTACCTTGTTCAATGCCATTATGGGCAATCCTAAATATGTAGTCACAGCCGGGAAAATCTTCTTTGAAGGCCAGGATATTACGGAAGCACCGGTCAATGAACGTGCCAAAGCCGGTATTTTCATGGCCTTCCAGCAGCCTATTGCTGTACAGGGGATTTCTGTAGAAAACTTCATTCGCAACGCGAAGAGCACCGTTTCCGGTGAACAGCAGCGCATCATGCCGTTCCGCAAAAAGCTTCACAAACAGATGGAACAGCTGCGCATGGACCGCTCCTATGCCGAACGCTATGTCAACGACGGCTTCTCCGGCGGCGAACGGAAAAAGACAGAAATTCTCCAAATGTGTATGCTTGAACCGAAACTGACCATGCTCGATGAAATCGACTCGGGCCTCGACGTCGATGCTGTCCGTATTGTTTCTGAAACGGTTGAACAGTATCACAACGAAACCAATTCGATTCTCGTAATTACGCATCACAGTGAAATCCTGCAGAATCTGAAACCTGACTTCGTTCATGTACTCATTGACGGCAAGATCGTTAAGACCGGCGATGCCTCCCTGATCCAGGTCATCGAAGCCAACGGGTACGATGCATTCAGAGGACAGGCCTGATAGGAGGTACGACTATGGCTGATGAAAGAGAAAATATCATTGAAGAACGGGAAAAGAAATTAAATGACGAACGCCAGAAAATAGAAACCTTTTCTGACTTCGGCAATATCTATAACTTTAAGAATAATTTTACCTATTCCTATAAAACAGATGCCGGCCTGACGCCGGAAATTGTCCGTGAAATTTCGGAAAAGAAACATGAACCGCAGTGGATGCTCGATTTCCGCCTGAAATCGCTGGATCTGTTTTATCGCATGAAATTCCCTACGTGGGGGCCCGATATTAGCGAACTTGATATGGATAATATCGTCACCTACGTGCGCCCGAACTCGCAGATGCAGGGCAAGTGGGAAGACGTGCCGGAAGATATTAAAGACACGTTCGACCGCCTGGGTATTCCGGAAGCGGAAAAGACATCCCTTGCCGGCGTCGGCGCCCAGTATGACTCGGAAGTTGTTTACCACAGCATTCAGGACGAACTGGTAGAGCAGGGCGTTATCTACACGGACTTTGATACGGCTCTGGAAAAATACGAAGACGTCGTCAAAGCTCACTTCATGAAGCTGGTACCGCCGTCGGACCACAAGTTTGCAGCCCTCCATGGTGCTGTCTGGTCTGGTGGTTCCTTCGTCTATGTACCGGCCGGTGTCGATGTGTCCATTCCCTTGCAGAGCTATTTCCGTCTTAATGCACCAGGGGCTGGCCAGTTTGAACATACCATGATCATCGTCGAAAAGGGTGCAAAGGTACACTTTATCGAAGGCTGTTCCGCACCGAAATACAATGTAGCCAACCTGCACGCCGGCTGTGTTGAATTGTTCGTCGGCGACGACGCTACGCTGACCTATTCGACCATTGAAAACTGGTCTAAAAATATGTACAACCTGAATACGAAACGGGCTATTGTTGGCAAGAACGGTACGATTAACTGGGTTACCGGGTCCTTCGGTTCCCATACGTCCTGCCTCTATCCTATGAGTATCCTTCAGGGTGAAGGCGCACACTGCGAATTTACGGGTGTTACCTTTGCCGGTGCCGGCCAGTATCTCGATACAGGCTCTAAGGTCGTACACAATGCACCGCATACATCGAGCAACATTAACTCCAAATCCATCAGCAAGGGCGGCGGCGTCAGCATTTACCGTGGCTGTGTCGTCATCAACCCGAGAGCAGAAGGGGCCAAAGCCAACGTCAGCTGCGAATCCCTGATGCTGGACGAACAGTCCCAGTCCGATACGATCCCGGCTATTGTCGTCAAGAACGACAACATTGATCTTGGTCATGAAGCCTCTATCGGCCGTATTTCTGATGAAGCGATTTTCTACCTCATGAGCCGCGGCCTTTCCGAAGACGAAGCACGGGCCATGCTCGTACGGGGCTTCGTAGAACCGGTATCCAAGGCCCTGCCTCTGGAATATGCCGTAGAAATGAACAATCTTATCAATCTCGAACTTAAAGGTTCGTTGAAATAAGGGAGGAGGAGCAGAATGAGAAAAGATAAGCCTGTTATTGAATATAACCAACTCCCGCGTCCAACCTTTCGCTGGATGAAAGTCAATCATCTGGAACTCGATCCGCTGGCTGCCGGAGCTGTAACTGCCTATACGCCGGCAGAACGCCACGAAGGGGACGTCAGCGTGTCCTTCTATGATGGCAATGGCGTACCCGATTTAGGAGACTTCCAGGGGGCTAACCCGGAAGAACTGCAGCGCGCCCTTACACAAAGTGAAACAGGCTGTGCTGTAAAGACCGCAGCCGGCCAGACCGGTTCCGTCTGGCTCACTTATACACTGAGCGAGGCCCAGCCGCAGCTCACAGGCCAGCTGACTGTTGAAGCCGGTGCCGGCAGTGACCTGCACGTATACCTTCTCTTTGAAGGCGGCAGCGAACAGGGGGCTGTCAACTTCCTGACCTACGTCAAGACAGAGGAAAAAGCTCATGTCAAAATCAGCAAGGTCCAGCTCCATGGCGAAAACGTACGCCACGTAGAACACCGCTATGCCGATGCCGGCAAGGAAAGCGTCGTCGATTATGTGAACGCTGAACTGGGCGGTAAAACGGCCATTTCCTACTACAAGACGGACCTCATGCATGACGAAAGTACCTTTAACAGCAAAGCCATGTATTTAGGCGACAAGGACCAGGTCGTAGACTTTTCGTACTGGGTACCGACGCAGGGCGTCAAAACCAATACGGACATCGTCACTTCCGGGGCCCTTCTCGATACATCGAAAAAATATTTCCGCGGCACGATTGATTTTCTCCGCGGCGGCAAAAAAGCCGTAGGCTCCGAATCGGATACGTGTATCCTCTTGAGCCCGCAGGTACATTCCATTTCTGTGCCGCTGCTCTTGTGCAAGGAAGACGACGTTGTCGGCAACCATGCCTCCAGTGCCGGCCAGATCGACAAAGATAAACTGTTTTATCTCATGAGCCGTGGCTTTAACGAAGCCGGTGCCCAGCTGATCATCGTCGAATCGAATATCCGCCCCATCATCGATGCATTGGGCGACAAAGATTTGGAAAATAAAGCCCTCCAGGCGTTCCGTGAAAAAATGCAATTTTGTCAGAAGAAAGGTGATTGCAATGCTAAATGTACGCAGAGATTTCCCCATCTTGACTAAAGTCCATAACGGACATCAGATCGTTTATTTTGACAACGCAGCGACAACGCAGAAGCCGTACCAGGTTATTCACGCTATCGTAGATCTCTTGGAAAACCACAATGGCAATCCCCATCGTGGCGCCCATGTCCTGAGCATTGAAGCAGGCGAACTGTACGATGAAGCCCGCGAAGCAGTACGCCGCTTTATCAATGCCAAATCGACGCAGGAAATCGTCTTCGTTCGCAATACGACGGAAGCCTTGAACCTCATTTCCCGCAGCTATGGGGAAACACATCTCCATAAAGGCGACAAGATTGTCATTCCCATTTCGGAACATCATTCCAACCTCGTTACGTGGCAGCGTGTCTGCCAGAAGACCGGTGCTGAACTGGACTACATGTATCTCGATGCAGAAGGTCATATTACAGAAGCAGACCTGGCCAAGATCGACGACCGCACGAAGATCGTTTCCTTCGCCGCCGTGAGCAACGTTTATGGCATGAAACGGCCGGTTAAAGAAATCGTAGCCCGTGCTCATGCAGTCGGTGCCGTGGCCATTGTCGACGGGGCCCAGTCCGTACCGCATATGAAGACGGACGTTCAGGATATAGATTGTGATTTCTTCGTCTTCTCAGGCCATAAGATGTGCGGCTCTGCCAGCACAGGCGTCCTCTATGGCAAAAAAGCCATTCTGGAAGATATGGAACCGTTCCTCTTGGGCGGCGATATGATCGAATACGTACAGGAACAGTCGACGACCTTTAACGAACTGCCCTTCAAGTTTGAAGCCGGTTCCCAGAACGTCGAAGGTGCTGTAGCCCTGCACGCAGCTATCGATTACCTGGAAGACCTGGGCATGGATGCCATTGAAGAACACGAACACGAACTGACCACGCGCTGCCTGGAAGGGATGAAAAAAATCCCCCATATCCATATTATCGGCAGCACGGATCCGGCAGAAAAGACGGGCGTCATTACCTTCACCATCGATGGCGTACATCCCCATGATGCGGCTACCATTCTCGACAGCTTTGGTATCGCCATCCGTTCCGGCCATCACTGCGCCCAGCCTTTAGGCTGCCACCTCGGCGTCGAAGCGTCGAACCGGGCCAGCTTCTATATCTACAATACACTGGATGAAGTAGACTATTTCCTGGAAAAACTGCCCCTCGTACGGAAACAGATGGGCTTTAAGGATTAAGGAGCGTCGACGATGGAAAACATGAATGAATTGTACTCTGACATCATTCTGGAACATAACCAGTGTCAGGAAAACAAACACCCCCTGGATCAGGCTAATCTGCAGGAACACGGTCATAACCCGAGCTGTGGCGATGACATTACGCTGCAGGCCGATATCCAGGACGGCATCATTAAGGATGCTGCCTATACGGGCCATGGCTGTGCTATCAGCCAGGCTTCGGCAGACATTATGATCGATCTCATTAAAGGCAAGAGCGTAGAAGAAGCGCTGCGCCTGGTCGATCTCTTCCTCGATATGATCAAACGGGAAGTAACCGACGATGATGAACTGGAAGAACTGGAAGATGCCATTGCCCTGAAAAACATTTCCAATATGCCGGCCCGCGTAAAATGCGCCGTTCTCGCCTGGCATACGCTGAAGGAAGCGTTGGAACGGGATCAGAAATAAAACGTACGTACAAAAAACACCTCATCGAAACGTCCGCAAGGGCTGTCGATGAGGTGTTTTGTATGTTTGGGCGCTTAGGCGTTCTTATCTTCCGGGGCTGGTGTGCCGGGCTGGGGCGGTTCGTCTACGCTGCCTTTGAAATGCAGGTAAATAAAGACGGCTGCCGCAATGACAAAGGCGATGACGCTGGTCATTTGCGCTGATTTCAGGCCTAGCGTAAGGGATACGTAGTCACCGCGCAGGAATTCCAGGAAGAACCGTTCTACGGCGTAGAGCATGACGTAGAGGCAGAAAACCTGTCCTTTCTTATGGGGAAAGGAGCTGTAGAAGAGGAGTGCTACGAAAGCCAGAATATCGAGCTGGCCTTCCCACACTTCAGCCGGCCAGAGGGGCTGATTGCCATACGTATGGTAGGCTAACGTCGTTTCCGGATAGAGGATGCCGAAATTACCGCCTGTAGGATGGCCGAAGGCATCGCCGTTCATGAGGTTGGCCATACGGCCGATGGACTGGCCCAGAATGATGGCTGGTGCCAGGAGGTCGGCAAAGGCCCACGTATCGATGTGATGATATTTTGTGTAGGCAATGCCGGCAATGGCGCCGAAGAGAAGACCTCCCTGGATAGCCATGCCGCCTTGCCAGACGAAGGGGATTTCAAGGAGGTGATTGTGATAGTACGGCCAATCGAAGAAGAACACATCCCAGAGACGGCCGCCGACAATACCGGCGAGACCACAATACATGGTGAAGTCAAATATATGGGTGTGCCAGCCACGGCCGTCGCGTTTCATAATATAGTAGCCCGTAATGCCTGCCGAGACGATGCCCAGCATAAAGAGCAGGCCATAGGCACGGATGGGGAAGGAACCAATAAAAAATAGATATTGATGCATAAAAGAGCGCCCCTTTGTGATATAATAAAAGTCACTGTATAGAAAATTACAGTCGTTTTATTATACAACGGGGCTGCCGATTAGGGAAGTAAGAGCCTCTGAGGCGGCAGCTCCCTCGTTTGTAAGGAGATATGCATGGTATACAAAGGTATTGCAAAGAAATTAGCACTCCTGGCGGTATTGGTCATGACGACCGGCAATGCTGTCTGGGCCGCCCAAAGTGATAGTGCCGGCAAAGAGGCAGATCCGGCCTTTTCCGTGCCGGTTGTACAAAACCCCATAAATAGTGGCACGATTAAAGATCTGCAGATTGCCGACGATGGCCAGCGCTGGCTTGTCACGGACAAGGCCCTGGAGCAGTATGGCGTCTATGCCAATCCCGATAAAGAAGGGCAGTATTGGTTCCGCCTGCCGCAAAACGCGACGGCCGAAAAGGTTCTCGGCCAGGACCGTAACGTGAGCCTGACCCTGCCGGGCGCGAAGAGTAAGGAAGGCCGTAACATCAGCATTGGCCGCATACGCCGCCCTTTAGGTATCAGCTATGTTTTGGACGGTGAAACGAAATCCCTCTTGCCGCCTGCCAAGGCTAAGCGTACGGCGGCAGAGCTGAAGCAGTCTGTCCCGTCTGCTCCGGAAATCACGAAAAAAGGTAATTTGGGAATGGTCCTTTTCTGGGACCCGGTTATGGATGAAAAAAGCCCTATTCCGGAATTAAAGACCAAACAGCCCGTCCTTTCACCGTGTGCCTTCCGCCTTTCCAGTAAGGGCATTGTCCTGCGCAATCCCGATCTGGATACCCTCATTACGTTGTGGCAGGAAAAGGGCTATGCAATATGGCCACTTGTCGATAATAACTTTAGTCCCAAGCTGACCCATGAAGTCTTGTCCCAGCCGAACCTGCGCAAACAGCTCATTAAGGAGCTCATCGGCTACAGCATCCTCTATGACTTTGCCGGCTACAATATCGATTTTGAAAACGTCAACTATAGTGATAGAGACCTCCTGACACAGTTCGTCCGGGAATTTTCCGACGTAGCCCATGCCTACGGCCTGAAAGTTTCCATGGATGTAACGGCTCCGTCGGATAGTCCTAATTGGTCTATGGTATATAATCGCCAGGCCCTCGGTAAAAGCCTCGATTATGTCATGCTCATGGCCTACGACCAGGTAGGCCGCACGAGCCCTGTCGCCGGGCCCACAGCGACGCTGCCCTGGGTAGAAACGTCCATCAAAAATACACTCCAGTCCGTGCCGGCTGAAAAGGTCATCCTCGGCATGCCGCTCTACATGCGCGTGTGGTATGAAGCGGCTAACGGCAAGGATCTGCCCAAGGACCTGGCTGACTGGCCGGCAGCCGTAACGGAGACCGCTGTAGAAGCTGGCACTGGTACGAAACAGGCGGCTGCAGCTAAGGCAGCTGCCAAGAAGCCCAAGCTCTTCGTGCGCACACTGACCCTTGCTGACAGCCAGGCTGTACGCAACAAATATAAGTCGTCTGTCGTTTGGGACAATGCCCTGGGCCTTTATAAGCTCGACGTACAACTGCCGGAAGGACGTCTTAAAATCTGGTTTGAAGATGACAAATCCCTCAAAGAAAAAGTAAAACTGATTCCTCAGTACCATTTAGGCGGTGCCTCGTTCTGGCGCAAAGGCTTTGAACCGGCCAATTTTTGGCAGGGATTTGCCAAACATGAATTGACTTGACGTGTTACGACAATTATAATAAAAAAGTCAACAACTTTACCTGCAATACATTTTTAAGATACGGGGGTCGTGCTATGGAAAAATACATTCCACAGGAAATAGAAAAGAAATGGCAGCAAAAATGGCTGGACGAAAAAGTGGATAAATGTCCGGACGAAAGTGATAAACCGAAATATTACGTATTGGAAATGTTCCCGTATCCGTCGGGCAACCTGCACATGGGCCATGTGCGTAACTATGCTATAGGCGACGTCATTGCCCGCTACAGAAGAATGCTCGGTTATAATGTCATTCATCCCATGGGCTTTGATGCCTTTGGTATGCCTGCCGAAAATGCGGCGATTCAGCACAACATCCCGCCGGCAAAATGGACCTATGACAACATTGCCAACATGGAACGGCAGCAGAAATCCTTAGGCCTCTCGTATGACTGGGATCGTGAAGTTGCTACGTGCCATAAAGAATACTATAAATGGACGCAGTGGATGTTTGAACTGATGTACAAACGGGGCCTGGCCTATCGTAAGGAAGCCAAGGTTAACTGGTGCGAACATTGCCACACGGTTTTGGCTAACGAACAGGCTGAAGGCGGTATTTGCTGGCGCTGCGATAACCCGGTCGTCAAAAAGGACCTGAAACAGTGGTTCTTCAAGATTACAGACTACGCTGACCGGCTCCTCGACGACCTCGATAAACTGCCGGGCTGGCCGGAACGCGTTAAGACCATGCAGCGCAACTGGATTGGCCGCAGCGAAGGGGCCAACTTCTTCTTTGAAATTCCGGAAATCGGCGAACGGGTAGAACTCTTCTCGACCCGTGTCGATACGATTTTTGGTGCCAGCTTTGTCGTCCTCGCGCCGGAACACCGCTTTGTCGAACGCATCATCAAAGGCAAACCGAACGAAGCTGAACTGCGCGCCTTCATTGAAAAGATGCGCAACCAGAGCGATATGGAACGGACGTCGGAAGACGTAGAAAAAGTCGGTATGTTTACCGGTGCCTACGCCGTAAATCCGCTCAATAACGAACAGGTACCAATCTGGATTGCCAACTACGTCCTCGTCGATTATGGTACAGGCGCCGTCATGGGCGTTGCCGGCCACGACCAGCGTGACTTCGAATTCTGCAAAAAATACAATATTCCTATCCATTACGTTATTCAGGATACAGAAGGCAAGATCGATTACGAACACGACGAAATTACAGAAGCCTATAAAGGCGAAGGCTATTTGATCAATTCCGGCGAATTCAACGGTCTTTCTATTGAAGAAGGGAAGAAAGCTATTACCCAGTGGCTCGTCGATCACAACTGCGGCAAAGCAACGGTTAACTTCCGTCTGCGCGACTGGCTCATTTCCCGCCAGCGTTACTGGGGTGCGCCCATTCCTGTCGTCTACTGCGAAAAATGTGGCGAACAGCTCGTACCGGAAGAGCAGCTGCCGGTTGAACTGCCGGAAGACGTCCAGTTTACAGCTGGTGCTACGTCGCCTCTTGAAACGAGTGAAAAGTTCCTGCACACGACGTGCCCGAAATGCGGTGGTCCGGCTATCCGCGAAACGGATACGATGGATACGTTCCTGTGCTCGTCGTGGTACCACCTGCGCTATACGGATCCGCGCAATACAAAACAACCCTTTGATCCGAAGAAAGCCAATTACTGGATGAACGTCGACCAGTACATCGGCGGTATTGAACACGCTATTTTGCATCTTATTTATGCCCGGTTCTTCATGAAGGTCCTCCATGATGCGGGGTATGTCGATAAGGTAGAACCGTACGAACGCTTGCTCACACAGGGCATGGTACTCCTCGATGGCAGCAAGATGAGTAAATCCAAGGGGAACGTCGTATCTCCAGAAGAAATCGTTGCCAAATACGGCGCCGATACGGCCCGTCTCTTCATCCTCTTCGCGGCCCCGCCGGAACGTGATCTGCCTTGGTCTGAAACGGGTGTAGAAGGCTCGTACCGCTTCCTCAACCGCGTATGGCGTATTGTCGAACAGTACCTGGATCTGGCGAAAAACGGCGAAGCAGCAGACCGTCCGTATACGGCGGCCGAAAAAGACCTGCGTTTCGTCGAATATACGTCTATTCGCAAGGTAACAGACGACGTTCGTGGCAGTGATGGTCATTATGCCCTCAACACGGCGGTCAGCTCCATCATGGAATTTGTCAACGCCATGTACAACTACGTCGACAAGAACCAGACCATCCGTCGCGATGTAGCTGAAGAAGCCATGCAAAACCTGCTCAAGGTACTGGCTCCGTTTACGCCGCATATTGCAGCCGAACTGTGGCAGCAAGCGGGCTTCGACGGTGATGTACACCAGCAGGAATGGCCGCACGTCGATGAAACAGCCCTTCAGGTCGATGAAATCGAACTGCCGATCCAGGTCAACGGCAAGGTCCGCGACCGCATTACGGTACCTGTCGAAATGGAGCAGGACAAGCTGCGTGAGCTGGCTCTGGAACGGCCGCACGTCAAAGCCTTTGTCGAAGGCAAACAGGTCGTTAAATTCATTGTCGTACCAAAGAAGATTATCAACATTGTCGTTAAATAAATACATGCTAAAAGGGGATGCCATCGTGCATCTCCTTTTTCCCATAAGGAGGAGATGGCCATGGAAGAACGGTTGAGCCCGACGCGCCACGTCAAGGCCCTCCATTGTTTAAATAATATACCTTGTGCCGTCCTGCTGCCCGTCGTCACAGTAGACGGAGAAGAACATGTGCTCTTTGAAGTACGCAGCAGCAAACTGGCTTGGCAGCCCCGGGATATTTGCTTTCCCGGCGGTAAAATAGAAGCAGCTGATGCCAACGCCCAGGCCGCGGCTATCAGAGAAACGGAAGAGGAACTGGGCATAGCGAGAAGTGCCATAGAAATCCTGGGGCCTCTGGATTATTTGGAATCTATGGTAGGTGTTACGGTCTGGCCCTTTGCAGCACGCTTGCACAGCCTTGATTTTTCAATTAGCAAGGATGAACTCGATGAAGTCTTTACCGTGCCCTTGGCCTGGCTGCGCCAGTATCAGCCGGAAGAAAAGCGCATGGAAATTGCCACCCGGCCGGGCCCGGATTTCCCGTCTGATTTATTGCGTAGTGCTGCACCGGATACGACGAGCGAATGGCGGCGCCGCAAGACCTATTCGGTCTACATCTACCGCTATGAAAATCACGTGATATGGGGCATTACAGCCCATATTTTGCGCCATTTCCTGAGCTTATACTAAGTCCTGGCAGATGTGCTATGATAAAATAAATAAGGCATAAACATGCAAAATAATAAAACCTGATAGTCATTATTTGTTAGGGCATAACTGCGTTTTTAGATTTATTTTATTATTTGTGGGAACTATTTGCTATGAGTAAACGGAATGGATATATTGTATAAAGTGCTGTTTTTTCTATTGATTAAATACGTGAAAAGTTGTACAATGCAAATGTAAGAACTTGCAGGCTCTATCCGTTTGTCCTGTAGCAGTACGGATGATATATCCGGTACCCGCGTGTGGGTAAAAGGCCGTACAGCTCGCCTATGTTGTACCGCTATTTCAGCCCGGATGTATGAAGTTTTTGCATACCATGTGTTAAGGAGAGTGTAAACCAAATGGATTTTAACTTGACAGACGTACATCAGGAATTTATCAATCTCGCAGCTGGTTTTGGCAAAAAGAAATTAGCTCCGACGATCACAGAACGTGACCACCAGGGTATTTTTGACGAAGATCTCGTCAGCGAAATGCTCGGCCTCGGCCTCTGCGGCGCTTATTTTGAAGAAAAATACGGCGGTGCAGAATGCGACGTATTGAGCTATATCCTCGCTGTAGAAGAATTGGCTAAATATGACGCAGGTATGTCCATTACCCTGTCGGCTACTGTTTCCCTCTGCGCAAACCCGATTTGGCAATTTGGTACAGAAGCTCAGAAAGAAAAATACCTCACCCCGTTGGTTGAAGGTAAAAAACTCGGCGCTTTCGGCCTGACAGAACCGAATGCCGGCACGGATGCTTCCGGTCAGCAGACGGTAGCTGTTAAAAACGAAGACGGCTCGTATACGCTGAACGGCTCCAAAATCTTCATCACAAACGGTGGCGCAGCCGATATTTATATCGTCTTCGCTATGACTGACAAATCCCAGGGCAGTCACAACGGTATCAGTGCTTTCATCCTTGAAAAGGACATGCCTGGCTTCACTTTCGGCAAAAAAGAAGACAAACTTGGTATTCACACGTCCCAGACGATGGAACTCGTTTTCCAGGACGTAAAGGTTCCTGCTGAAAACCTCCTCGGCCAGGAAGGCCAAGGCTTCAAGATCGCTATGAAGACCTTGGACGGCGGCCGTATTGGCGTTGCTGCCCAGGCTCTCGGTATTGCTGAAGCAGCCCTCCAGGATGCCGTTGAATATTCCAAACAGCGTGTACAGTTCGGCAAACCGCTTTGCAAATTCCAGTCCATTTCCTTCAAATTGGCTGACATGAAGATGAAAGTCGAAGCTGCACGTCTCCTCGTTTACAAGGCTGCCTGCAAGAAACAGGAAGACCAGCCGTTCTCAGTAGATGCTGCTATTGCCAAGAGAGTTGCTTCTGACGTAGCTATGGAAATCGCTACGGAAGCCGTTCAGATCTTCGGTGGCTATGGCTACAGCGAAGAATACCCGGTAGCTCGTCATCTCCGCGATGCTAAGATCACGCAGATCTACGAAGGCACCAACGAAGTACAGCTCATGGTTACATCAAGTGCACTTCTCCGCTAATTTATGGTATGCTATTGACGCAGACATTAGTTCTGCTGATATAAAATTATATTTAGGAGGCAACAGAAATATGGAAATATTGGTATGTGTCAAACAGGTTCCAGACACAGCAGAAGTTAAGATTGATCCCGTAAAACATACCGTCATTCGTGCCGGTGTACCGAACATCTTCAATCCGTTCGACCAGAACGCTTTGGAAGCTGCTCTTCAGTTAAAAGATAATCAGGGCGCAAAGGTTACCTTGCTTTCCATGGGGCCCCCGCAGGCAAAAGACGTTCTTCGCGAAGGTTTAGCTATGGGCGCTGATGAAGCATATCTCCTGACCGACCGCAAAGTCGGTGGTTCCGATACTCTCGCTACAGGCTACTGCATTGCACAGGCCATCAAGAAAGTAACTGAACTCAAAGGCATTGAAAAATTCGATATCATTCTTTGCGGTAAACAGGCTATCGATGGCGATACAGCTCAGGTTGGCCCGCAGATCGCTTGCGAACTCGGCATTCCTCAGATCACATACGCTGCTGATCTGAAAGTCGAAGGCGACACCGTTACTGTTAAACAGCAGAACGAAGAAGGCTATATCGTAACAGAAGCTAAATTCCCTGTTTTGATCACGGCTGTAAAAGAATTGAACGAACCACGCTTCCCGACCATCCGTGGTACGATGAAAGCAAAACGCCGCGAAATTCCTGAACTGTCTGCTGACGACGTAAAGGCTGATGAATCTAAGATCGGTTTGAGCGGTTCGCCGACAAAAGTTCGTAAGATTTTCACACCGCCTCAGAGAACTCAGGGTCTCGTAATTCCTGTCGAAGATGACAATTACCAGGCAGCAGTTGACACATTGATGGAAAAACTGACTGAACAGAAGATCATTTAATTCTAAGGAGGAAAAGTGAAAATGGATTTAGCAGAATACAAAGGCATATATGTAATTGCTGAACAATTCGAAGGCAAATTACGTAACGTATCTTTCGAACTGTTGGGCCAGGCTCGCGTTTTAGCTGACACCATCGGTGATGAAGTAGGTGCGATCCTCATTGGTCATAACGTAAAACCGTTGGCACAGGAACTGATTGCTCACGGCGCTCACAAAGTATACGTATATGATGACGAAAAACTCGAAAACTACAATACGACGGCATATGCAAAAGTTATTTGCGACTTCTTCAACGAAGTAAAACCGAACGTATTCCTCGTTGGCGCTACGAACATCGGCCGTGACCTCGGCCCGCGTGTTGCCAACTCCCTGCAGACAGGCCTTACGGCTGACTGCACAGGCCTCGCTGTTGACGACGACAACAAGACGATCGTTTGGACTCGTCCGGCTCTCGGCGGCAACATCATGGCTGAAATCATTTGCCCGGATAACCGTCCGCAGATGGGTACTGTTCGCCCGAACGTATTCAAAAAACCGGAAGCTGATCCGAGCGCAACTGGCGAAGTTATCGAAAAGACAGCTAACCTCACAGATGCTGACTTCATGACGAAATTCGTTGAACTCATCAAAATGGGCGGCGAAGGCGTTAAAATTGAAGAAGCTGACGTTATCGTTTCCGGCGGCCGTGGCATGAATGGTCCTGAACCGTTCACAGGCATGCTGAAAGACCTGGCTGATCTCCTCGGCGGTGCTGTTGGTGCTTCCCGTGCAGCTGTTGATGCTGGCTGGATCGACGCTCTCCATCAGGTAGGCCAGACAGGTAAAACTGTTGGTCCTAAGATCTACATTGCATGCGGTATCTCCGGCGCTATCCAGCATCTCGCTGGCATGAGCGGTGCTGATTGCGTAATCGCTATCAACAAAGACGAAGATGCTCCGATCTTCAAAGTATGCGACTATGGTATCGTTGGCGACGCATTCAAAGTCGTTCCGATGCTCACAGAAGCTATCAAAAAAATCAAAGGCTAATTGATTCGTCAAGACGCTTAAAAGACCTGTCTCGTCAGAGACAGGTCTTTTTTTGGGCTCTTTGTATAGGCTAGCCCTTCCTGTTAACGAAGTTCCTTCCAATCCTTTACATAAGGACCGGCCGGCTTTCTTTCATCAACAAGGCCTACTAAATAATCAATGGACGTTTCATAGAAACGAGCCAAAATGGCCAGGCGGGCAATAGAAATTTTTCTCTTTCCTGATTCATACAGGCTGTATGCAACCTGTGTGCAATGCAGCATGTCTGCAATTTCCTGCTGGGAACGTCTGGCTTCATACCGTAATTCTCTCAGTCTGCCGTATTCTTGCATAGGTCATCTCTCCTGTCGGTGGTGCAAAACCTGAGATATCGTATATAAACTGCAGAGGTAGAAGCTTCCGCGTTTTATATCAATATTAAATATTTTTTCTACTATCATTATACCACGTTATATGCCAAATTATAATGTTTCTTGAGAAAAAGTTAGTAATAATTACTAATTAATATAAATCACTAGTATAAAATCTCTAAAAGTAATTATAAAATAATACATATTGTTTTAAAAATTAAAGTTCTTGCTTCTTGGTCTGTAATCGTTCTCTGCAATAATAGAAGAGACGACATATCTAAAAAAATAACCGATATATAACAAAATAATATTCGTGTATTCAATCTTGACTTTTATGAAAAAGAGCCGTATACTGAACAGGTAAATTGAAGTTGATAAAGGCTTTGATAAGGACAAGATCATCGGTCACTTTATGCAGAGAGGGATACAGCTGCTGTGAGTATCCTATAAAGAAACGATGTATTACCACCTTGGAGCTGATCATTGGAACGAAGTACAATGATACGGTCGTACCGTTACAGCGCTTGAGTACATGAAAGGCCGGGCCTTCCATGAACTAGGGTGGAACCACGTGAGTATGCTCTCGTCCCTTGCGGACGGGAGCTTTTTGTTTACAAAGGAGGATTTTTTATGGCAGAATTAATTTTGAAAGATGGCACAAAGAAATCATTTGCCGATGGCATTTCGTTGCAGGAAGCTGTGAAACAGCTGAGCAACAGCTTGGCAAAAAAAGTACTCGTCGCAAAGGTCAATGGAGAAATAACAGATTTGCGCGAAACAATTATAGATGGTTCGACCGTTGAATTCCTGGGCGCTGATACACAGGAAGGCAAGGACACCTTACGTCATACGGCTGCCCATATTATGGCGCAGGCCATTCAGCACCTCTTCCCGGGCGTCAAATTTGCTATTGGCCCGTCCATTGAAAATGGCTTCTACTACGATATGGATACAGAACATCGCTTTACACAGGAAGATTTTGCGGCTATCGAAGCGGAAATGGGAAGAATCGTCAAGGAAAATCTGCCCCTCGAAAAAGAAGTAATCAGCCGTGACGCTGCTCTCGATATGTTCAAGAAAGCCGGTCAGGATTACAAAGTAGAATTGATTCAGGATCTGCCCGCAGACGTGCAGATTTCCCTCTATCGCCAAGGCGACTTCGTTGACCTCTGTAGAGGGCCTCATGCAGCTTCTACAGGCGCTGTCAAGGCCTTTAAGCTGCAGACTGTAGCAGGCGCGTACTGGCGCGGTGATGAACACAACAAGATGCTCCAGCGTATTTATGGGACAGCTTTCGAAAAGAAATCGGAATTGGAAGACTATCTCCACATGCTGGAAGAAGCAGAAAAACGTGATCATCGCAAACTGGGCAAGCAGATGGATCTCTTCAGCTTCCACGAAGAAGGCCCGGGCTTCCCGTTCTTCCATGCTAAAGGCATGGTACTCCGTAAGACACTGCTGAAATTCTGGTATGAACTCCATTCGGAAGCCGAATACGATGAAATCAGCACACCGACGATCCTCAGCCGTCATCTGTGGGAACAGTCCGGCCACTGGGATCACTATCGTGACAACATGTATTTCACCACCATTGATGATGAACCGTATGCAATCAAACCGATGAACTGCCCGGGCGGCATCCTCGTATATAAGAGCAACGTCCACAGCTATCGTGATTTCCCTATGCGTATGGCAGAACTGGGCCTCGTTCATCGTCATGAATTACACGGTGCCCTGCACGGTCTCTTCCGCGTCCGTTGCTTCACACAGGATGATGCGCACATCTTCATGCTGCCGAGCCAGATGAAATCGGAAATCCGTGGCGTTATGGACCTTTTCGATAAAGCCTACAAGGTATTCGGCCTGGACTATCACGTAGAACTATCCACCCGCCCGGAAGACTCCATGGGCTCCGATGAAATTTGGGACCTCGCTACGAATACCCTGCGTGAAGTCATTGAAGAACGGGGTATTCCTTATCAGATCAATGAAGGTGACGGCGCATTCTACGGCCCGAAACTGGACTTCCACGTTAAGGACTCTATTGGCCGTACGTGGCAGTGCGGTACCATCCAGCTCGATATGCTCATGCCGGAACGCTTCGACATGACCTACATCGGTGAAGACGGCCAGAAACATCGTCCGGTCATGGTACATCGTACCTGCTTCGGTTCGGTTGAACGGTTCCTGGGCATCCTCATCGAAAACTATGGCGGTGCTTTCCCGGTATGGCTCGCTCCGGTACAGGTCAAATTCCTGCCCATTTCGGACAAACACCTGGAATATGCCAAAGAATTGCGTAAGAAATTCAAGAAACTCGGCATCCGCGTAGAAGTAGACGAAAGCAACGAAAAGATCGGCTACAAGATCCGCAAAGCCCAGATGGAAAAGGTTCCGTACATGGCTATCATTGGCGATAAGGAAATGGAAAGCCAGACTCTCTCCATCCGCGATCGCTCTAAAGGGGATATCGGCGCCAAACCGATCGATGAATTCATTGCCCACATTCAGGATCTCACAGAATCCCGTAAAGGCTAACTATAACGTAATATAGAAAAGAGAGAAGGCGTACGGCTCACACAGGCCGTACGCCTTTTGTCATATAAGATAACAAATAAATAATAGAAAGGAAAATTATTTGTTAGTTTAACGTTTACCTTAAAATAAAATCAGAAAATAGCCTTGACTTTAGGGAAGTTTCCTGTATAATAACACTCAACAACAAGATAAGTTAAAAGTTGTGATGGAAAAAAGTAATACTGCGTATATCTCTCAGAGAGCCGGTGGTCGGTGCGAACCGGTGGGTGCCGTAGTGTGAAGTTCGTTCCTGAACTGTGCGATTGAAATACGAGTAGGTTGCACCGGAGTAGCTGCCGTTACACGGCCATGAGTTGATCTGATTCGAGATAAGCAGGGTGGTACCGCGGATATAATTCCGTTCCTGAGGTACTGCTCTTTTTTTATACTCAAACCGGATAAGCAGGGTGGTACCGCGAGACAATCGTCCCTCTAGGAGGGACGATTTTTTTATTTATTCATTTTGATGTACAGAAAGGGGGTTTACACATGGAGACGACATGGATTCAAGTACTTATTATTCTGGCTTATATTGGCGTCCTCTTTGGTATTAGCTGGTATGTAAAACGGCGCGCTGCCGGATCGACGGAAGAATACGTCCTGGCAGGCCGTAAACTGACGACACCGCTGATTACCGTTTCAATCGTCGGCCTGGCCGTCGGCGGCGCGTCTACGATTGGCGTAGCCGAACAAGCGTATAAGGTTGGTCTGTCGGCCGGCTGGTATACAGCCGCCTGGGGCATTGGCGCCGTCGTCATGGGCCTGACAGTAGCTAAGAAATACCGTCAGCTCAACATTACGACCATCCCGGAATTGCTCGAACGCTACTACGACCGTCCGGCGATGATCGCCGGCATTGCCTGTCAGATTCTCGTGCAGCTCGTCATTATGAGCCTGCAGTACGTCGCCGGCGGTGCTATCTTAGCGGCTCTCATGCCGGACATCTTCACACCGCTTACGGGTATGCTCACGAGCGCTGTCGTATTCATCGGCATTACGCTCATCGGCGGTATGTGGTCGGCAAGCCAGTCTAATGTCCTCAACGTAACCCTCCAATATATCGGCATTACCGTCGCTGCCTTCCTCATTCTGACCATGGCCGGCGGCATCGACACGGTTGCCATTCAGGCACCGTCAGTCACGTCCCTTGATTTCATTTCCGGTGTCGGTCCCATGACCATTGTTACGTGGATCGTCGTCTTGGTTACGGTTAACATTTCGCTGCAGGCTATCATTCAGATTTCCCTGGGCGCCAAGAACGTACAGACCGCACGCCGGGGCTTCATCATCGGTGGTTTGATCATGCTTCCCGTCGGCTTCATCGCCGCCCTCCTCGGCGTCATTGCCGCAGAAATGTATCCTCAGATTTCCCCGACATCGGCGTTGCCGCAGCTGATCATGGGCCTCAATCCCTGGATCGCCGGTATTACGTTGGCTTCCCTCTGGGCCGCCGATGTAAGCACTGCCTGCAACCTGCTCCTTTCGGCAGCGACGCTCTATTCTCACGATATTCACAAACAGTTCATCAGCCCGGATATGTCCGATGCCAAATATATGAAGGTGACCCGCGTATCTGTCCTCCTCTTGGGACTCCTGACATTAGGCTTCGCCCTTACCATTAGCGGCATCATTTCGACCCTCATGGCTGGCCTTTCCCTCATGACGGCCTTCGCCGTAATCATCCTCATGACTATGTATGCACCGAAATATTGTGCCAAGAAGGCAGCCTTCTACACGCTCATGGCTTCCATTATCGTTCTCGTCCTTTGGATGCTCGTTCCGGAAGTACGCGTACTGCCGCACGTCATCTATGCAGAATGGATCGTCTGTGCCCTCGTCTTCGGCGGCACGAGCCTCTTGTCCCGCAACGTTATCGTAACGGAAGAAGCAGCAGAAAAAGCAAAACCCATGACAGCTCCTGTACAGCACTAAGTACGTCGTGTCGTTTCCTGACCGGCCTGTTTCCCCCTTTGGGGTGAGACAGGCCGGCTCTTTTGTCTTGCTGAATAAATATGGTATACTTAAGAATAAGGCCAACGCAGGGCCTCTGCAAGAGTCACAGAAAGGTGGAAGAAATATATGATTATCAACTGGTTCCCCGGCCATATGGCCAAGGCCCGTCGTTTAATAGAAGATAACCTGAAGGTCATCGATGTGGTTATTGAGCTCGTCGACGCGCGCATTCCTTTGAGCAGTACCAATCCCATGATTGCCAAGCTCATTGGCCAGAAACCGTCTATCGTCGTCCTCAACAAGTCTGACCTGGCTGACCCGGAATGCCTCAAGGAATGGATGGCCTGGTATAAGCAGCAAGGCCGTCTGGTCATCGCCATGGACAGCAAGGGCGGCAAGGGTGTCAAACAGCTGACGGCATTGGCCCAGCAGCTGGCTAAGCCAAAGCTCGATCACTGGAAAGCCCGGGGACTGAAAACGCGCTCAGTACGGACCATGATCTTAGGTATACCGAACGTAGGCAAATCGACGCTGATCAATAAATTATCGCACCGTAATGTAGCCAAGACGGCTGATAAGCCAGGCGAAACGAAGGGCAAGCAGTGGGTGCGCATTGGCAATCAGCTGGACCTCCTCGACACGCCGGGCGTTCTCTGGCCCAAGCTTGAAGACCAGGTCAGTGCCTACCGTTTGGCCGCTACAGGTGCCATTTCTGATACAGTTTTCGATATGGAAACGGTCATGACCCAGCTCATTACGGAGCTTAGCCGCTGGTATCCCCAGGCCCTCATGACACGCTACAAATTGACAGAGCTCTCAGACGATCCATTGGTTACAATTGACATGATCGGCCACAAACGGGGCTGTATCGTCGCCGGCGGCGTAGTCGATTTGGAAAAGACGTACAAGCTTATCTTAAAGGAATTCCGCGAAGGAAAAATCGGTCCTATCTCTCTGGACCGGGTCGCTGAAATGACAGAAGGGGCGATTTAGATGGATATTAGCCAATTAAAGGTAGCTCAAATCAAGGCGCTCCTCATGGCAGCCGAAACGGATGTGCCTCAGCTTTTGGAAGCCATGGAGCATGATAAGCGCGTATCCATCCAGAAGGAGGCAGCTGCCTTCATGCGTCGTAAAGTAAGGGAAGAAGAGGAGCGGGAACGGCTGCTCCAGATGTACGCGTATGAAACGCAGTATTACAATGAAAACATCTACCATGTTGCCGGTATCGATGAAGCCGGCCGCGGACCGGCAGCCGGTCCGGTCATGGTCGCTGCGGTCATCCTGCCGCCGTACTGGGAATGTCCCGGCCTGAACGACAGCAAAAAGGTTTCGCCGGCCAAACGGGAACTCCTTTACGATAAGATCATGGAGGAAGCCGTAGCCGTTTCCTGTATTGCCAAGTCGGAAAAGGAAATCGATGCCCTCGATATATATCACGCTACACAGCAGGGCATGTATGACGCTGTCGCCGCTTTGAAGGTCCGGCCAGAAGAGGTATTAGTCGATGCTATGCCCTTGCCGGACCTGGCCATACCCCATCGTTCTCTCGTGCACGGTGATGCCCTCAGCGCGTCCATTGCCGCTGCATCTATCATTGCCAAGGTGACGCGGGACCGGCTGATGGTAGCGTATGATAAAGAATACCCGGAGTACGGCTTTGCCGTCCACAAGGGCTATTTGACGCAGGCCCACATGGATGCCTTACAGCAATACGGACCGTGTCCTATTCACCGGCGCAGCTTTGAGCCAATTAAAAGCATGGTCCAGACATACACGAAAGGGTGAAAGAAATGACGAAAATTGGTTTTATCGGCTTAGGGATCATGGGGGTGCCTATGGTCCGCAATTTGGTGCGAGCACACATGGACGTAACGATCATTGACAATGGGCACGGCAATCACGCAGCCATTGCCGAATTAAAAGGCCAGGGCGTCAAGGTCATGGCCACAGCCAGGGAAACGGCTGCCAATCAGGACGTAGTCATTACGATGCTGCCCAATGGCTCCGTTGTGGAACAGGTACTGACCGGTCCGGATGGCGTCTTGGCCGGTATCTCGCCGGGCACGATCCTCATCGATTCCAGCTCCGTCTCGCCGGCTGAATCGCAGCACTTTGCCGCCTTAGCAGAAGCGAGGGGCTGTTCCTTCCTCGATGCCCCCGTAAGTGGTGGCGAACCTGGTGCCATAGCGGGTACGCTGGCCTTCATGATCGGCGGTAATGAAGATGTTGCCAGGCAGGCAGACCCGGTCTTTCAGGCTATGGGCTCTACGGCTGTCGTCACGGGTCCGAACGGTGCCGGCTCGGTGACCAAGCTTTGCAATCAGATCATTTGCTTTATAGACATTGCCGCCGTATCGGAAGCCTTGGTTTTGGGACAAAAGGCCGGCGCCGACCCGAAGAAGGTCTATGAAGCCGTACGCAGCGGCCTGGCTGGCAGTGCCATTTTGGAACAAAAGGCACCGCGTATCTATGCGCGTGATTTCGCGCCTGGCGGCTTCTTGGAAAATCAGATGAAGGACATTAATAATGCCATGGAAACGGCGAAAAATCTGGATGTGTCATTGCCCCTGGCCGGTTTGGTACAACAGATGACGGCCAGCCTCATGCAAGCCGGTCACGGCCGGGAAGACAATGCCTGCTTCGTGAAATTTTATGAAGCCATCTCCGGTGTGGAAGTCAAAACGTCGTTATAACACACGCAAAAAAAGAGCCCGTTCCGCAGGTGGAACGGGCTCTTATCCGTATAGGTAACGCGTAGCTATCAAAAGAGATCTTTCTTCCAGAGCATGTAGATGGCGATGCACGAACAGAGAATAGCTAGACCGATGACGATGGGAAACCCCAAGGGACTGTCGGCCAGCGGTACCGGGACGTTCATGCCCCAGAGGCTGAAGAGATTGGTCGGTACGGCCAGAATAATCGTAATAGAGGCCAAAAATTTCATGACAATACTCAGGTTATTGGAAATGATGGAAGCAAATGTATCGGACGTACTCATGAGAATATTGGAATACATTTCAACCATTTCAATAGCCTGTTTATTTTCGATAATGACGTCTTCCAGGAGGTCTTCGTCTTCTTCGTACATCTTTAACAGGTGATGCAGGGACGTATTGCGGCGCAGGCGCATGAGCTTTTCCATAACCGTGCCGTTACTGCGCAGGGCCGATGTGAAATAGGTCAAGGATTTCTGTAACTCCAGGAGGAGAAAGAATTCCTTGTTTTGCATGGAATGGCGCAGGTCCTGTTCAATATCGTCTGTGCGGTGATTGATCTGCTGCAAATAGCGCAGGAAGAGCGTGGCCGTACGATAGAGGATCTGAAAGAGGAAGCGCGTCTTCTTAAAGGTATAGAAAAGAGGGTATTTATTTTCCGTAAACGTCCGCATGACTTCTGTTTCCTGAATGCAGAGCGTAATGATAAAATCGGGCGTAATAAAAATGCCAAGAGGCAGTGTGTCGTAGCTGTCCGTTTCCATGATAATAGGAATATTAATAACGACAAAAATGTATTCGTCTTCCAGTTCCACGTGGGAACGTTCTTCCGTATCCAGTGAGGTTTTTAATACATCTGTGGGGATTTCCGTAACCATGGAAACGAGCTGTAAATCTTCGGCGCTAGGATTTACGACGTGAATCCACGATCCCTTCTCTGCAGAAGCCAGGGAAATATCGTCATCGAGGTGACCATTGTTGTGCTTATAAACCTGAATCATGGCGGCAGCCCTCTTTCCTGGTGTGATGGGTAAGAATAAAGTCTAAAATACAATATAATCATAAATAGGGAGTAAGTCAAGGGAAAACGGGAAATTCTCTGTCATAGGTATGTAAAATTTACCTCCAGGCCGCTTTCTCACTCATTTCCTGGCAGAGAGAGGGGAAGTTTGCTATAATAATAGCTATCAGCGTGAAGTGAGGAGTGTTAACCAGCATGATTGCAATCATTATTAACGGCGTTACGGCGTCTCTAGGCGCCTTGTTGGGGTTTTTCCTCAAACGGGGCATTTCAGAAAAATATACGAAGACCATTTTTGGCGTCATTTCCTTGTGTGTTGCCATTATGGGCATCCAAAGCGCCGTGCAAAGCCAGAATTTGCTCCTCGTCCTGGCGAGCTTCATCGTCGGTACTCTTTTGGGGACGATCATCGGTATTGAAGACCGCATGCAGCAGTTTGGTGAGTTTTTGAAACGGCGCATGCAGCGGCCGGGTGAAGACAACACCTTCGTCAAAGGCTTTGTCACCTTGTCGGTCATGCAGGTCGTCGGCGCACTGGCTATTCTCGGCCCCATTCAGGCCGCCCTGGGCAGCAATGACCTTCTCTACTTTAAGAGTGTCCTCGACTTTACGTCGGCCTTCATTTTCGGTACCATTTACGGCCTGGGCGTCGTTCCCGTCGGCCTGGTCAACCTGGTCTATGAAGCCTTTTTCTTTCTCTTGGCGAGCTTCTTTATGCCACTTATGACACCGGACGTTATCCGCGAGCTCAATGCTGTAGGCGGCGTTATGATCCTTGGCATTGCCCTTAATATGTTCCGCGTAACGGAATTAAAGGTAGCCGATTTTCTGCCAGCCCTGTTCATTCCTATTTTGTATTACCATCTTTTCGTTTGAAAAAGGCAGCCGTTTATACCGGGTATACCGGCGTAAACGGTTTTTTTATTTTTATGCCGCCGCCGGTCATGGTATGTCGCTCTGAAGTATGATATTATATGTATGTTATTATTGCTTGCACTATGTTCTCAAGCAGATAATAAATGGATGATGTAAAGGAATGCTGACAAAATATGCAGGTATTAAAAATGGAACTGCAGGGATTTAAATCCTTTGCAGACAGGACAACCTTGACCTTTGCCCATGGCATTACGGCCATTGTCGGCCCCAACGGGAGCGGCAAAAGTAATATTTCCGATGCCGTGCGCTGGGTTATGGGCGAACAGAATGTACGTCACCTGCGGGGACAAAAGTCGGAAGATATTATCTTTGCCGGCACGGAAAAGAGACGTCCCCAGGGGGCGGCAGAAGTATCCCTGTATTTTGACAACAGCCAGCACGAGCTGGACGTAGATTTTACGGAAGTAGTCATTACGCGGCGTATTTTCCGCTCCGGCGAGAGTGAATTTTTTATCAATAAACGGCCGTGCCGTTTAAAGGATATTCATTTGCTCTTTGCCGATACGGGGATCGGCCAGGATTCCATGGCCGTCATCAGTCAGAACCGGGTAGATGCTATTTTAAACAGTAAACCGGAAGAACGGCGTCTCATCTTTGAAGAAGCGGCCGGTATTAGCCGCTACAAAAGCCGTAAACAGGAAGGACTGCGAAAGATTGCCGAAACAGAGCATAATCTGGAACGCATTCACGATATGATGGGCGTCCTGGAAGAACAGCTCGTGCCGTTAAAAGCCCAGGCTGAACGGCTTACTGCCTTTAGGGCCCTCGACAGTGAACGCATTTCCTATGCGGGAACGCTGGCACTGCAGGAATTACGCAATGCCGAACGGCTCCTTTCTAAGGCAGAAAATAACCGCATTGCCGCTACCGGCGAGTACCGGGCCCTGTCACGGCAGACGGAAGCGACAGAAGCGGCTAAAAAAGAATTACTCGCTGTCATGGAACAGGAAAGTGCCGATCTGCGCCGCCTCGATGAAGAAACCCTGACCGTTCATAATGAACTGGATAGCATGAAAAGCCGTCAGGAAGCATTTGTGACACGCCAGGAAGAACTCCTTCGTTCGCACGTACAGCTGCAAGAAGAAGAAGCGGAAACGAAAAAGAAACAGGCCCATATTCAGGCCCAGCAGGGACAGAGCGTGCACGACCTGGCCCAGCGCCAGGCCGCCTGCGAAGCAGCCCGTCAGGGCTTTAACCTGACCCAGTCCGTCTTAGCCAAAGCGGAAGAGAAGGTTAGCCGCATGCAGGCTGCCTTGTCTCAGGTGCAGGCAGAAAACACGGAAAAGGCCCAGAACCTCTTCATCCTGAAACGAGATATAGAAGACCTGCGGCGCCGTCTCGATGAAAACAGGCAGCGCGCAGAGGAATTGGAACGGCAGCAGACAGAAGAAACGGAAAAAGCAGCGCAGGCCCAAAGCCGCCAGCACGAAGGGGAAAGAAGCCTGTGTGAAGCACAGGAAAAACTGCAGACCTGGCAGGCCGAGCTGGAAGAGGTAATGCAAAAGCAGCAGCTCCAGAGCCGCGAAACGTCTCGGGCTGAGCAGGAATACCGTCAGCTCAAAGGCCAGGCGGCAGCCCTGCAGCAGCGTATTCACGTACTGGAAAGTATGGAACAGGAACACGAAGGCGCCGGCCTGGCAGCCAAGACGGTCCTCGAAGCACGGGCAGCCTGGCAGGCTGATGTTTGCGGCCTCGTAGGCGAGCTGTGTACCTTGCCGGCAGAGTATGTGACGGCAATGGATATCGCTTTAGGCGGGGCATCCCGCTACATCGTCACGCGTACAGAAGAAACGGCCAAAGAAGCCATTGCCTACTTGCGCCAGCGGCGGGCTGGCCGGACGACCTTCCTGCCCCTCGATACGGTGAAAGAACGGCGGCGCACAGCCGATGAATTAGCAGCAGCCAAGGAAAAGGGAATCCTGGGCTTTGCCAGTGACCTCATTCAATACGATGCAGCATATGCACGGATTTTTTCGTCCCTGTTGGGGAAAACTCTCGTAGCTGAAAGCCAGGCTGACGCGTCGCAAACGGCCCGTAAATACGGACACCGCCTGCGTATCGTCTGTCTTGATGGTACCCTGTTTAATGCCGGCGGTTCCCTTACCGGCGGCAGCAACAAGAACCGGGAAGGCTCCCTTCTCAGCCGGCGGGCGACGATCCAATCCCTGCAGACACAATGGCACGATACAGACCAGCGCTTGCAGGCCCTGACTAAGGAAGGCGAAGCCTTGCGCCAACAGCTTACGGACGCTGCCAGCCAGGCCGAAGCAGTGCGCAAAGCCGTACAAGAAGAGCAGCTGGCAGTACAGCAACTGACGTGGCAGCTGGAACAGGCAAAAACGGCAGCTGCCGAGGCCAGCCAGACCAGCAGTCAGGCCAGTCAGCAGCTGCAACACCTATATGACAGCCGCTCGGAAATACAGGCAGCCTTATGGGCTAAGGAAGAAGAACTTACGACCCAGGCGGCACCGGTTGCGGCCGATACAGCAAAACTGGAAGTCGGCCTGAGCCAGGCCCAGGCAGAATTGGCAAGCTGCCGCCAGGCTCTGACGGAACGGCAGGTCGCCTTGGCGACGCTGCAGGAGCAGGTGCGGCATATACAGGCCCAGCAGCAACAGCAGCAGGACCTGGCCGACCAGGCTGCCGGCGAATGGCAGCGCCTCTCTGAGCGGCGCCACCAGCTGCAGCAGCGCCAGGCCGAAACAAAACAGCTCCTGCAGGAATTAGCAACGAATATAGCGGCAAAAGAGCAGGAAACGGCAGCGAAGGATCAGGAAAAGAAGGCCTTCTATGCTGCGCGGGAAGCCAATTTCCATAAAAACCAGGAACTGGATCAGCAACTGTCTTCCTTGCGGGCAAATCAGGAAAAGTGGAATCATCAGGTCCATACAGCCGAAATGCAGGCAGAAAAGTACCGCAGTGAAATCTCCCGCAGTGAAGAACACCTGGCCCGCCAGGGCTTGACGCGGGAACAGGCGTTGGAACGGCGGCGCGAGGGATCCTTAAAGGAATTGACGGAGCACCTGGCCCGCCTACAGGAACAGATGGCCGCTTTAGGGCAGATCAATCCAAACGCCGATACAGACTACGAGCAGGCTGTAGCCAAGCAGCAGTTTTACCGTACCCAGTGTGATGACCTGCTGGAATCACGCAAACGCCTGCAGACGGTGGTAGCAGAAATTGATGACGCCATGAGCCAGCAGTTTACCCAGGCCTTTGGCGTCATTGGCGGTCATTTCCAGCGGATTTTCAGCCAGCTCTTTGGCGGCGGCAAGGCCCAGATCAGCCTTACCGATAAAAGCGACGTCCTTAACGCCGGTGTCGAAATTACGATTCAGCCGCCGGGCAAGAAGCAGCAGACACTGACCCTCCTTTCCGGCGGGGAACGGGCGCTTACGGTTATTGCCCTGCTCCTGGCCTTTCAAGCCTACCATCCGGCACCGTTTATTCTCTTTGACGAAGTCGACGCTGCCTTGGATGAAGCTAATGTCATCCGCATGGCTGATTATATGAAAAAATACAGTAAAACGACACAATTTATCGTCATTACCCACCGCCGCAAGACGATGGAAGCTGCCGATACACTGCAAGGTGTGACCATGGAAGAAAAGGGCATTTCACGCCTTTTGACGGTAAAAGTAGATGATGTAATGCAGAAAGGAAGTTAAGTATGGGATTTTTTTCGCGCTTGCGCAAGGGCCTGGAAAAGACGAAGGGCTCGCTCATTAAGAATATTGAAACGGTTGTACGGGGGTACGCCAAGATCGATGAAGATATGTACGATGACCTGGAAGCTGTTATGCTCACCGGGGACATGGGTGTTGAAACGACAGAATATCTCCTCGACCAGATCCGCACAGGTGTTAAATCGCGGCAGATCAAAGACGGCAACGACGTCGTGCCCTATTTGGAAAAGTGCATTGTCGAACTCCTCGAAGAAAATAACGAACCTGTACCGGATTGCACGGGTACGACGCGGGTTATTTTTATCGTTGGCGTCAACGGGGTAGGCAAGACGACGACCATTGGCAAATTAGCCAAATATTATAAAGAACAGGGCCAGTCGGTCATGGTTGCCGCTGGCGATACGTTCCGTGCCGCTGCGTCTGAACAGCTCACCATCTGGGCGGAACGGACAGGTGTACCTATCGTGAAGCACCAGGAAGGTGCCGACGCTGCGGCTGTCGTCTTCGATGCGACGGCGGCTGCCAAGGCCCGTCATATTGACGTTCTTCTCGTCGATACAGCCGGCCGTCTCCACGTCAAGGCCAACCTCATGGAAGAATTGCGCAAGATGGCCCGCGTCGCCGGCAAGAATATTGATGGTGCACCGCAGGAAACGCTCCTCGTCCTCGATGCGACGACCGGCCAGAACGCCGTCAGCCAGGCCAAGCTCTTTGGCGAAGTCGTACCCCTGACGGGCGTCGTCCTGACGAAGCTCGATGGCACGGCCAAGGGCGGTGTTATCCTGTCGGTCAAACGGACCTTGGGCGTACCGGTCCGCTGGGTCGGTGTCGGCGAAGGTGTCGATGATCTGCGGCCCTTTGATGCGGCCCAGTTTGCCGATGCTCTCTTTGACCGCAACGTTGAAGCCCATGAACAGGAAGAAGACTAATAAAAACAGCCTGTTTCCGAGGAAACAGGCTGTCCTGCCTAAAGGGGCATTAATCCAAATAGGCGTCCGTAATCTTGGCGACGTAAATCGTATGTTCCGTATCGCCTGTGTACCATTTGTCTTTTAATTCCGGTGCCAAGGCGTCGACATCCATGAGACGTTCATAGAGGACTGTGCATTCAAGCTGCAAGAGGCCCTTGCCGTCGATGACCGGTGTCGTACCGGCTTTGGAAGCTTTGCATTTCAGGCCGGCAGCTGCGAATTTGTCCAGATCGCGGCCCGATTTTGTGCCGCACAGGGCAATGGCGTCTTTATAGGAATCATCAACCGGTACGGAAATGGTGAAGCTTTTGACCTGGTTCAGGTTTTCTTTGGTCAAACGGGTCTGACGGACCATGACCGTAACCGTCGGGATGGCCCACATGTAGCCTACGCTGCCCCAGCCGATGGTCATCGTATCGGCTTTTTGGCCGTCACAGGTGGTGAGGAACGCCCCTTTGGCAATGCGGTCGGCAAAAATTTTTGCATATTCTTTGGCTTCTAACATACTAGGTACCTCCTAAATAGCTGTATAATATATAACATATATATATTATAACATAGATTGTAAAAGTCGAAATCAGTTTTATCAGTATAGGAAAGAAGGATTTATATGTATGTAGGCAATATTCAACAGTGGAAAGAAGACACGGCTATGGTGCCGTCGTTCTTACAGCCGTGGATTGAAAAGCTGGCCGAACTGGCCCTGCTGCCGCCGGAAATTTTGACCACCGGCCGTCATGACCTGACGGGTCCCCATTATTTTAACGTCGATGAATCACAGACAGCGCCGGCTGCGGACCGGCCTATCGAAGCACACCAGCAGTATGTGGATATCCAGTTTCTCCTGGAAGGGGCCGAAGACATTGGCTGGCAGCCACTTTTTGACGCAGGCCAGGTCCAGTCGTCCCAGCCGGAAAAGGATCTTTGGTTTTACGACGGTTCGCCGGAAAAGGATGCAGTCATTCATATGACGCCCGGCACCTTTGCTATCTTTTCGCCGGCCGACGGCCATCGCACGCTCTGTGCACCGGACGGTACGGGTGCAGGTGTGCGCAAAATCATTATGAAAATACACGTGTAAAGGAGCCTCACCTATGGATGTATTACACGCAGCCGGTCAGGCTCTCACCACACTGCGGGCCCGGCGGCCTCTTATTCATCAAATTACAAATGTCGTAACGGTCAACGATTGTGCCAATGCCACCTTGGCCATTGGCGCGTCACCGACCATGACCTGGGCTCCGGAAGAAGTAGAAGATATGGCCCGGGCCGCACAGGCTCTGGTGCTTAACTTAGGTACCCTCCAGCCGTGGACGCTGACGTCCATGCTGCGCGCCGGCAAGGCTGCCGCTAAGGCAGGCGTGCCGGTTGTCCTCGACCCTGTCGGTGCCGGCGGCACGGCGTACCGTACGGCAGCGGCACGGGAGCTCTTGCAGGAAATCCCGGTCAGTGTCATTCGTGGCAACCTTAGCGAAATAACCTGCCTCGTCCAGGGACGGAGCGGCATCAATCCCGGCGTAGATAACCACGCCAAAGGCCAGGTCACGGCAGCCCTGATTACCCAAATGGCCCAGGCCCTGGGGACGACTGTCGTCATTACCGGCGCTGTCGACGCTATGTCCGATGGGACCCAGTCCCTCCTTCTGGCAAATGGCACGCCCATGCTGACCTACGTGACCGGCACAGGCTGTATGACTACGTCGCTTATCGCGTCCTTTGCAGCCGTAACGTCGCCTTTTGTAGCGGCCGTGGGCGGTGTCCTTTCTATGGGCCTGGCCGGTGAACAGGCGGCCAGGAAGAGCCAGGGACCGGGCACCTTTCATCAGCAATTATTCGATTCGTTATATAGTTTGCAGGCTGACATGTATGCCAGCTTGGGAAAGGTTTGGCATAGCTATGAATGATCAGGCAATTCAATTAAAAAAACTCACCTTAACAGCTCTTTTTATCGCTCTTGGCGTCCTCTTGGCACCGTTCGTTTCCTTTCCGTTCGGCGGCGCCCGCGTCTTTCCCTTGCAGCACTTGATCAACGTGCTCCTGGCCGTGCTCTTGGGCTGGCGTTATTCGACGGCCGGCGCCTTTTGTATTTCGTCTATCCGTATAGCCATGGGCGTCGGTACGATCCTGGCCTATCCGGGCAGCATGATCGGTGCCTGCCTTTCGGGGATCCTCTATAAAAAGACCGGCTCCATTTGGGGTGCCGTCGTTGGTGAAATCATCGGCACAGGTGTCTTAGGCGGCCTCATCGCTTATCCGCTGGCAGCCTTCATCCTCGATTCCAAGGCCGTTGCTTTGTGGTTTTTTATCGTAGCTTTCCTGCCCAATACGTTCATCGGCTCCATTTGCGCCGCTGTGCTCTTAAAAATTCTGCCCCTGAAAAAACTGGCAGAAGATTTACTGAAACGATAAACAGTGTTTCCCGTCACGAATTTTGTTGTCAAAGCCCTATTTGCATTGACTAATGACGCCTGGTATATTAAACTATAAACTGGTACTGAGTTTTCGATTCTAGTTTTAATATAGGGGATGAAGATCAGGTGATGCTATGAGTAATGAATTAGTAGACGAGAAACGACAAACCGTGTCAGAACAACAGGAGACGCGCTGTACCATGCGCAAGCGGTCGCGTCAGGATATACGACAGGATATTCTGACGCGACACTCGATGAAATTGAAGTACAAGGGCCTGATTTCCATATGGACGACCTGGCCCGCAAGATGTGTATCAGCAAGAGGACATTATACGAATATTTTTCATCAAAACAAGAAATCATCAAGGAAGCACTGATATCCATGATGGACGCCATTTATGACCGGCATTTGGAACTATTGCAGGATCCAAACCTTTCGGCAGAAGAAAAGCTCGTCGGTTTTTTCAAAATCCGCACGCGTACGACAGGCGTATTTTCCATGCGCAGGGCCAATCAGATTTTTACCAAAATGCCTGAGATTTGTGCCGGCCTGGATGAATACTCCCAGCGGGACTGGAGCCTTTTGGAACGGCTCTTTCAAGAAGCCCAGACCAGTGAAGAGTTCCGGGGATTCGATCAGCAGCTGCTCATGCATATACTGCGCAGCGCATCCGATGGCGTCTTAGATTATGTGGAACAGACGAAGGATGATTTCTCTTACCCGGAATATATGGAAAAATGCATCCGTATCATTCTTTATGGAATAAAAAAAGACAGGGGGCTAGTATTGCATGATACAGAAACGTAAATTAGGGACATTAGGCATCGCCTTACTGACGGTGGTTGCCTTATTGGCCGGCTGTGGCTCACAAGAGGGGGCACAAAAGGCAGCCGTAAAGGTTAACACGTATAAGGTACAGGCAGAAGATATGCCCGTAGCTGCTGAATACAGCGGTACCGTAACGGCTACGGAAAAGGTGCCTGTACAGCCAAAGATTTCCGGCCGTGTCGTAGAAAAATATGTACAAGGCGGGCAGAACGTATCACAGGGACAGGCCCTGTTTCGTTTGGACAGCCGCCAATATGATGCAGCCTTGGCTCAGGCCAAGGCTACGCAGGCTCAGGCCGCTGCCAACCTGGCCAATCAGCAGCTCAATTTGCGCCGCTACCAGGAATTGGCCAGCCAGGATGCTATTTCCCAGCAGACCGTAACCGACCAGGCAGCTGCTACAGCGCAGCAGCAGGCCGTTCTCGAAGCGAACGCTGCACAAGTAGATGCAGCCCAGGATAACGTTGACGATACGATTGTATATGCGCCTTTTTCAGGTAAATTAAATGTCGACGATGTTCCTATCGGCACCTATGCTACAGCCGGCTCGACGGCACTGGTCACCATTTCCTCGACCAATCCGGTTTATGTAGAATTCTCCGTCAGTGAAGCAGAATATCTGCAGATGACCAAACAGGGGACCGGAAATATGCCTAATAACTGGGGCAGCCACCTCATGCTGCGCCTGAGCGATGGCACTATGTATCCCTATGAAGGCCACGTCACGCAGATCAACCACGGCATGGACGGCACGTCCGGCTCCATTATCGTCAAGGCTGTCTTCGACAACCCCGATAATGTCCTCATTCCGGGCCTCTATGCAACGGTCGTTTCTGATACGCAGGTACAGCGCAACGCCTTAGCCGTACCGCAGCGGGCTGTACAGCAGACACTTGGTAAATATTACATTACTGTCATCGACGGCAATGGCCAGGCCCAGACGAAGGAAGTCACACCGGGCCAAAAAGTCGGTAACTTCTGGATCATTACGAGCGGCCTCAACGATGGCGATACGATCATCGTCGATGGCTATCAGAAAGCCAAAGGAGCAACTCTCGATCAGAATTTGCTGACGAAAGCCGAACTCGAAAAGGATTCGACTGCTGCAACAACGACGTCTAAATAGAGGAGGCTACATCGTGTTATCTAAGTTCTTTATAGACCGGCCTATCTTTGCCGTCGTTATTGCCCTGGTTATTTCTATTCTCGGGGCTTTGTCGATGGTAACCTTGCCGGTGGCAAAATATCCTAGCGTAACGCCGCCGCAGATTCGGGTATATACGACGTACGTTGGGGCTAATGCCGATGTTTTGGGCACGACCGTTGCCAGTGTTATCGAACGCCAGATGATTGGCGTCGACGGCCTGGTCAACATGTCCAGCTCCAGTAACGATAACGGCGTTTACTCCATGACGGCGCAATTCGAAACCGGCACGGATGACGACATGGACATGGTCAACACGCAGAACCGTGTCAGCCAGATTACGTCTACACTGCCGTCAGAAGTTACGCAGACCGGCGTTACCGTAGAAAAGTCGACCAGTTCGACGGCTATGGTTTTCGCCCTCGTTTCCCCAAATGGCACGTATGATGCCACGTTCATGAAGAACTATGCAACACAGTTCTTTATGGATGCCTTGAAATCCGTCCCCGGTATTGGGAACGTACAGGAATTCGGCGCTGACTACGCTATGCGTATTTGGCTCAATCCTATGAAGATGAGCATCCTCAAGGTTACGCCAACGGATGTCATCTCAGCTATTCAATCCCAGAATACACAGGCTGCTATCGGCAGTATTGGCTCCCAGCCGACGCCGAACGACCAGACCTTCCAGTATACGCTGCGTACGGATGGCCGTCTGCAGACAGCAGAACAGTTTAAAAATATCATTATCCGCAGGAACAGCGATGGTTCCATGGTCCGTGTCGGCGATATTGCCGATGTCAACCTGGGCAAGAAGAGCTATGACATTTCCAGTGACTTGAACGGCCAGAACGCGGCCAGCTTCATGGTCAGCCTGACGGCTGATGCCAACGCCATGCAGAGTGTCACCGGCGCTATGAAGGTCCTGGAAAATGCTAAGAAATCCTTCCCGAATGACCTCGATTATGTCGTCGTTTACGATAGCACGAAGTTCGTCCGGGCCTCTATTGAAGAAGTTATTCAGACCTTCATCGAAGCCTTGCTCCTCGTTGCCTTCATCGTTTATCTTTTCTTGCAGAGCGGCCGTTCGACACTCATTCCATTGATTGCTGTTCCTGTATCCCTTTTAGGTACCTTTGCCTGCTTCAAGGTCCTCGATTTTTCTATCAACACGCTGACCTTGTTCGCCATGGTTTTGGCTATCGGCCTTCTCGTCGATGATGCTATCGTCGTTATTGAAGCCGTTGAATACGAAATAAAATATAACGCCAAGAGTCCGCGAGAGGCGACGATCATCGCCATGCAGAACGTACAGAATCCGGTTATCGGTGTTGCCTGCGTTCTTTCGGCCGTATTCGTTCCGGTAGCCTTCCTGAGCGGCATGAGCGGTATCCTGTACCGACAGTTCGCCCTCACCATTGCCGTGTCGGTCATCATTTCGGCCTTCGTCGCCCTGACCCTGACACCGGCCATGTGCGCATCCCTCTTGAACGTCCATAAGCCCAATGAAAATCCAAAGGGCATTTACAAGTTCTTCCAAAAGTTCAACCTGGCTTTTGACCGCCTCATCGACTGGTACGGCATACGCCTGGCTCACCTGCAACTGCACCTGAAATGGGTCGTAGCCTTCCTGCTCGTTCTTTGTGCTCTCACAGGCGCCGTCTTCCGCGTTATGCCGACGAGCTTCGTGCCGTCAGAAGATAACGCCTTCATGATGGTCAACGCGACCTTGCCGGAAGGGATTTCCCAGACGGAAACACAAAAAGCGGCAACGCAGATCAGCAATTGGCTCCGCCAGCAGCCTGGCGTCAACAATGTCATGAACGTTACAGGCTTTAGTATTCTTGCCGGCGGCGTTAAGTCCAACGGCATGATGGCCTTCGTCAGCCTCGACGACTGGAGCAAACGTACGACTAAGGATCTTTCCGTCGATACCCTCGTCGGTAAGACTATGGGCGTGGGCTCCCAGATGCCGCAGGTACAGCTCATGGCTATGAACCCGCCGCCAATCGACGGCATGGGCACATCGTCTGGCTTTACCATCCAGATTGAAGACCGCGGTGGCCACACGACGGCTGAGCTGAATGATACGGCTCAGAAATTCATTGCCGCTGCCCGCCAGCGTCCGGAAATCGGCTCAGTCTACACGGCCTTCGCTGCCGATACGCCGGGCTTCCAGTTCGACATCGACCGCGACCAGGTTGCCAAACAAGGCGTTACCCTGAGCACGCTGTACTCGACCCTCCAGTCGTACTACGGCTCGTACCAGGTCAACGACTTTACTATCTTCGGTCGTAACTTCAAGGTTATCATCCAGGCAGCACCGCAGTTCCGCCAGACCGTGGATGCCAATAACCACATTTATGTACGCAATGCCAATAATGACCTCGTCTCGGTGGCTAACTTCGTTCGTCCAAAGCCAATCGGCTCGGCGTCGATCATCAACCGTTTCAATGACTACCCGGCCATTACGGTCCAGGGCAGCCCGAGTGCCGGCGCCAGCTCTGGTGACGCCCTGAAAGCGCTTCAGGAAGTGGCTGCAGATACGCTCGGCGAAGGCTACACGTACGAATGGAGCGGCATGAGCCGTGAAGAAATTGAAGCCGGCAACAAGACGATTTACGTCTTCATCCTGGCTCTGCTCTTCGTCTTCCTCGTACTGGCTGCCTTGTACGAAAGCTGGAAAGTACCATTTGCCGTGCTCTTCAGCGTACCAGCTGGTCTCTTTGGGGCATCCTTCTTTGCCTATATCCTGAGCCAGCAAAACAACATTTACTTCCAGATTGGCCTTCTCGCCGTTATCGGCCTGGCCGCCAAGAATGCCATCCTGATCATCGAATACGCCAAGGTGCGTGTCGATAATCGTGGTATGGATCCTGTTTCGGCTGCCATCGAAGCGGCAAAGATCCGTCTCCGCCCGATTATCATGACGTCCCTGGCCTTCGTCGTCGGCTCTGTGCCGCTGGCCCTGGCAAGCGGCGCCGGCGCGGCTTCCCGTGTCACCATGGGTGTTACCGTCGTCTTCGGTACGTCTATTGCGACGATTTTTGGTGTATTCATCATCCCCATGCTTTTCATCATCATTGAAAACCTGGGTAGTGGCAAGAAACACCATGCGCCGAAACAGCCCCAGACCGTAGGCCACCTGCGGGACATGGACTAAATCGCACGACTACATAGGCTTCGGCCAGTAACGTAATAACTCCGCCTTGGTACTACCGGGCGGAGTTATTTTTGGATAAAAACAAGCCTCTATAAGGTCGCTTCCTTATAGAGGCTTGTTTCTGTGTAAGGGCTCTTAGCCTTGTTTCAGTATTTGTGCTTTCAGTTCTTCATAACGCGTCGTATAATATGGCGTGAGCTGGGCTTCGCGCAGGTCGTAGCCAAAAGACCGGCGGCTCACGGAAAGGAGCGGCGGGCTCTGAATACGTTTGGCTACGGCAAAGCCGGCAATGAGGCGCCACCACTTTTCCAAATCGGCAATGAAGTCAGCCGGTGTGGCAAAGAGGTCGGCCACCTTGACGCTACAGCCCAGGTTTTCTTCCAGCGTGCCTGCAAGATACCATTCGAGAATCGTCTGCGGTGTTGCCCGCTGCCAGCGTTCGATAAAGGCGCGGAAGAGGTAGTCATGGTACGGATAGACCAGAGGATCGCCCTGGCCCTTAGTAATGTCCTGTTTGGACGATAATTCCGCACTCGGTACAATATCGATACTGCCTTGAGGGACTACTTCCCGTCCGAAGACGGTTTCGTTCAAATAGCGGGCCAAATCGTAAACCTGATGCTTCCAAAGGTCGGCTGTTGCCGCCAGGAAACCGGCACTGTCGCCGTAAAGTGTAGCATAGCCGACGGAGAGTTCGGCCTTATTGGCGTTGCACGTGAAGACGCCGCCAAAGGCTGCCGCAGCGGCTGCGAGAATTCGGCTCGAACGGTCGCGGGCCTGAATGTTTTCTTCAATGAAGTCGCTCAGTTCCAAGTGGCCTGCAGGCTGATCCTTTTGGGTCAGTTCGGCTGCAGCAAACTGGCGCCGTGTCAGTTCCAGACTGTCCTGGACGGGGATGACCGTATAGAGGCAGCCAATGTTATCGGCCAGCTCCTTGGCCAGACTTTTGGTCATATCCGAATTGTAGACACTGGGCATATTGACGAGAAGAATATTTTCCGGTGGCAATACTGTAGCGTACAGGGCCGCGTTGACGGCAGAATCGATACCGCCTGATACGCCGAGCACTACTTTTTTTAGACCTGTGCTCTCCAGGAAAGACTGGAGACCATAATGGAGACTGGCGTAGATTTCACCGGCTTCTGCCTGAGGTTCATTCCTCTTTACAGGTGAAACGAAGGCATGAGCGTCCTCATCGAAGTCGACGATGGCCAGTTCCTCCTGAAAGAGGTCACATTCGTATTGCAGAGAACCGTCTTTGTTGTAAGCGCCACTGGCACCGTCAAAGGTAAAAACGTTTTTACCGTTGTTCTGGATGCCCGTGCAGTTGACGTAGAGGGCCGGTGCCTGCAGGTCGTCAATGGCCTTGCCAAAGAGACGGTGCCGGCGCTGGGTCTTGCCCAGCGTAAAAGGCGAGTTGGAAATGTTGATGAAGAGATCGACGCCGTATTGTTTTTGTAAATACTGCATGGGCTTGAAGGAGTAGTTGTCATCCCAGCTATCTTCACAGATGAGCGGGCCGATTTTAAGTGTCTTGCCGCCCGGCAGGGGGAGTACAACTGGTGCGACCAGGTCTTCCGCAAAAACGAGATCTTCCTGGGCCACTTCGAGGAGTGACGTAAAATAACGCGTATCGCTGAATTCCCGGTAGTTCGGCATGAGTGTCTTAATATAGAAGGGATAAGGGAAGTTGGCCGGTGCCAGGAAATTACCGCCCTGGGCAATGAACATGGCATTGTACTTGCGCTGCCGCCCGTCAGGGTTGATGCGTTCCGGATCGGTCGCAACGTTGCCGAAGATAATTGTTATATCCTGGGATAAGTCCTTGATCTCATCGCCTAAGCGGACACATTCGTGAATAAAATCAGGCTGGTCCCATATATCGCCAATCAAATATCCCGGAACGGCAAGCTCCGGGAAAATAATGAGCTGGCAATGCTTTTCTTTGGCCTGGCTGATATAGTCCCTCATGACCGTGACGTTACGGCGTGGATCGCCAGGATATACTTTCATTTGGGCAAGTGCTATTTTTAGCATCTAAAAGCCTCCCTACGTAAAAATGTTATATAATGTTACATTTATAGTATCATATTTAGGGACGCATTGCACCTGAGTAAAACAAAAAAAGGAAGTCCCCAGAGGAACTTCCTTAGCTGACAGGCTCAAAAGAAACGGCCGAAGAACGGTACGCGTGCTGCATCTTCCCGCGTGACACCACCGCAGAGCGCCATGAGGCCCAGGTAAACGGCAGAGCCGACGATGGTCGTAACAGCCAGGCTGATGAAGAGGCCGATTGAACCGATGGCGGCGTAGAGGAAATACATGACCACGCCCATGATGACAGCGCAGACGACGTTGCGCAGGATAATCTTGACGTCGATGATGTAGCCGGTCTTGCGGTAAATGAAGAAGAGGTTGAGGCCGGCAGCGACGCCGATATCGGCAACGGTGGCATAGGACGCGCCGGTGATCCCTAAAGCCGGAATGGCGACGAGGAACCAGTTGCAGGCAACCTTGACCAGGCAGGCAATACCCATGTTGATAACCGGGATTTTCGGCTTTTTGAGACCCTGCAGGATTGCTGTCGTAATCTGGTGCAGGCCGAGAAAGCAAATGGCAATTGATACAGCCCGCGTAGCTTCCGTAGCTGCCGGAGCATTGTAAATAAAGGTAACTACCGGTTCAGCCAGAACGTAGAGCATGACGGAAAAGGGAATCGTTACGAGAAGGGCCACGCGCATAGCGCCGGCGGTCTTACCGTAGATTTCCACCTTATCGCCTAAGGTAAAGCTGTGGCTAATGGCCGGTACGAGGCTCATGGCCATAGCTGCCGTAAGGATCGTTGCCAGGTTGACGAGCGGTACGGACATGCCTGTGAGATAACCGAAGAGCTCTGTCGCCTGGTGTGTCGCATAGCCGGCTACTTCCAAGCGGCGCGGTACGATGAGCAGATCCAGATTAGAGACGACAGGGAGCATGATGCTGGCCAGGGAAATCGGTACGGCCAGGACGATAAGCCGTTTTAGGATGTGCGTAATGCTTTCCTGCGGGAATACAGGACCGTCCTTAGGCAGACCCCGTTTCAGCTTATAGTAATAGTAAATGAGGACGAACCAGGCGGCCAGGCCCCCGGCACCGGCACCAAGGCTGGCGCCGCCGGCGGCATAGGCCAGGCCGTACGGCATGAGGAGCGCCGCAAAGCCGAGCATGACGACGACGCGGACGAGCTGTTCCACAATCTGGGAAATCGCCGTCGGTGTCATGTGCTGCCAGCCTTGCAGGTAGCCGCGATAGCCGGCGATGATGGTCGTGAAGAAAATGGCCGGTGCCAGGGCGATGAGAGAATAGTAGGCCCGGCTTTCACGGATAATGTGATAATCGATGAGCAGGCGCGAGCCGAAAAAGACGAGGATACTCAGAATCAGTGCCGTCGTACAGAGCATAGACAGGGAAACGCGGAAAATCCGCTGGGCCCCGCCATAATCCAGGCGGGCTACTTTTTCCGCCGTAATAATTGAAATTGCAATCGGAATACCGGCACTGGAAATTTCTAGCGCCAATAAGTAAATAGGGAAGGCCATCTGGTAAATACCAATGCCTTCACCACCCAGGATACGGGAAAGAATAATCCAGTTGATACTGCCGATGGCTTTGACGACAAAGCCGGAGAGTGTCAGGATGAGTGTCCCGGAGACGAATTTATTTGCCATTGTACAACCTCTTTTTACGCTGCTCACAGACGAGCATATCAAAATTTTATTATGCAATAAACAATTAATTTTATCATACCTATAGAGAAAAAGATAGAGAAAGGACTACGTAAAATCTAGGCTGTATAGGGATAAAATCTGTTTTTATTGCAGTACATATGCTATACTAATACCGATTTATAAAGGAGGGACATCGCTTGCGTATTGTAATAATTGGCGCCGGCAAGCTAGGCTATAGTATTGCTGAGCTATTGTCAAACGAACAGTATGATGTAGTAGTAGTAGACCAGAATAAGGATCGGTTGGAAAACGTCAAGAATAACCTTGATGTCTTGACGATTCAGGCCAATGGCGCCAGCCCGATTACCATGAACGATCCGGATATCCGCAATTCGGATATCCTCGTCGCCGTTACGGCTGTAGACGAAGTAAATATGATCGCCTGTATTTTAGCGAAAAAACATGGCATCCGCTATACGGCAGCGCGGATCCGCGATATGCAGTTCATGTCGGAAGCCAAAGATTATTTGCGGGAAAATTTCGACATCGACCTCATGCTCAATCCGGAATTGATTACGGCCCGTGAAATTGACCGCATCCTCATGATGCCGGCAGCTCTCGACGTAGAAGATTTTGCCAACGGCAAGGTCCGTCTCTTTGAAACGAAGGTACGCCGCCATTCGCCCTTGGCCAACATTCCCTTAAAAAATTTGGAAATGCCAAAATCTATTCTGGCCGGCATGATCTTCCGGGATCACCGCATGATCATCCCGCATGGCGATGATTGTCTCTTGCCTCATGATAATGCCTATTTCATTGGCGATCCCAAAGCCATTGAAAAATTCAGCGCCAACTTCGTCCCCAGCGGCACAAAAAAGGTCGAACGGGTCATGATTATCGGCGCCGGCCGGACAGGCCGCTCCCTGGCAGCCATGCTCGACGATCAGGACGTCAATGTAAAGGTCATTGAAAAGGACCGCGAACGCTGCCGCCTCGTTGCCGATCATTTAAACAGCGGCATTGCCATCTGTGGCGATGGCACGGATATCGACCTCCTCGTCCAGGAAGGCGTAGCCGATGCGGACGTAGTCATCTGTATTACAGAAGATGACAAGCTGAACCTCATGCTGGCCCTTATTGCCAAGCATTTTGGTGCCAAAAAGACGATCGTCCGTGTAGCCCGCATCGAATATGTAGACCTCATGCAGAAGGTCGGTGTCGATATCGTCCTTTCGTCCCGTCTCCTTTCTGCCAGTGAAGTGCTGGCCTTCGCCCGCCGTGGCGGCGTTGTATCCGTATCACTTCTTGAAGGGGCCAAGGCTGAGGCCGTAGAAGTCATCGTCCAGGCCGGTGCGCCTGTCGCAGGCAAACGCCTTATGGATGTACGGCTCCCAAGGGAATGCCTGGTCTGTGCGTACGTGCGCGATGACGTGGCCCACATTCCGGACGGCAGCTCTGTCCTCGAAGCTGGTGACCGGACGATCCTCTTTATCCAGACAGAACACTCCAAAACAGTTATGCGTTATTTTAAAGGCAGGGACTAGTCATGAGTATACGCCTTTATCTGTTCATTATGGGACGGATGGCTTTGCTGAACGCGGCGGCCTTGGCTATACCCCTGGTCTGCGCCATGCTCTGGCAGGAGAATACGGAACTGTCCTACGCCATGCCCTTAGTAGTGACGTTGGCGTTAGGGGTCTTTCTCGAACGGACTGGCCACGTGCATAAGAAACAGCTTGGCGTAGCTGAAGGTGCCGTTTACTTGCTTTCCGTCTGGTTTCTCCTGGGCTTTATCGGCATGACACCGTATATTTTACAGGGCCTCCTGGCGCCGGCAGACGCATTTTTTGAAAGTATTTCTGCCTATACGACGACAGGCCTCAGTTTTCTCGATTACGATGTGGTCCCCAATTCTATCCTCCTTTGGCGCAGTATGATGGAATGGATGGGCGGCCTCAATTTTATCATCCTCGTCGTAACTATCATACCGCAGGTCAGCGGCGGTTTCGGCATCGTCCTGTCGGCCCACCAGAGTATCGCCTTTAGCCCTATGCTGACGCGCATGGACAATGCAGCCATCCAGACTGGCAAGGTCTATATTGCCATTACGGTATTATCCTTTGTCTTGTACTTTCTGGCCGGCCTGGCGCCGACCGATGCCCTTGCCTGGTCGATGGATACGGTTTCAACGAGTGGTACCCTCATGTCCCTCGATGTCGTAGGCAACGGCAACATTTTCCTCGAGCTGGCGGCCATCCTTTCGATGATCGTAGCGAGCTGCAACTTTCTCCTCATTTGGAAGGCCTTTGCCCGGAAACGCTGGCTGGAAATTTTCCGCGATCACGAGCTGCGCACCTTCCTGGGAATTATCGCTGTCGCAGGGATCCTGATTTCGTTTCACCTTTGGCATACGCACACTTTCGATGGCCTGGCAAGCCTGCGCTATGGTTTCTTTGCAGTTATTTCCTTTATCAGTACGACAGGCCTTTCATCTACCCAGTTTACAGGCTGGCCTGAATTTGACCGCTACGCCTTATTTCTCTTGGTATTCGTCGGCGGCTGTATCGGTTCGGCCACAGGCGGCCTCCGGGTTATGCGTATTATCGTCCTCTTTCGTATGGCCATTAAGGAAATGCAGCGCACGCTCCACCCGCAAATGGTCATTAGCCTGAAAATCGATAATGTGCCTGTGCCCATGCGGATTATTAGCCGTGTCCTTAGCTTTTTCTTTTTATATATGTCTGTCTTTTTCCTGTCCATGCTGATTATTTCCTTATCCGGCGTGACCTTGCTCCAAGCCATGGGCCTGGCTGCAGGCTGCCTTTCCAGTGTCGGCTCGACGGCAGCTCTGTATGGCCTCGATGCGTATGCGACACTGCCTGTATGGACCAAATTGTATTGCAGCCTGGTCATGATTCTGGGACGGATAGAAATCTTTTCCTTCCTCGTCGTCATACAGACTGTGATTTCCCAATTTCGCAGCAAATGGTAACCACTGTGGCCTGAGACAGCACAGTAGAAAGAGAGAAGTGCACTATTCATGGATATACGTGTAGTATTGTATTTTTTGGGCCGCATTGCCAAGGCGCTGGGCTTGGTTCTCCTCATTCCGGCGGTTATTGCTCTGATTGAGCAGGACGGTGGCCTTGTACCGCTCTTTATGGCGGCGGTCATCAATTTTTGCCTGGGCTGGATCCTCGAAAAGAAGGGGAACTTTGCCAGTGAAACCCTGACGGGCCGTGAAGGCGTGGCCATTACAGGACTGGCGTGGATTCTCATTACCTTCCTGGGCATGCTGCCCTATGTATTTGGCGGCTATTTGAATGTTCTCGATGGTACGCTGGAATGTATTTCCGGCCTTTCCGGCACAGGCGCTACGGTGCTTACGGATATCGAAGCCCTGCCGGGCAGCATTCTTATTTGGCGCAGCCTGACCCATTGGTTTGGCGGCCTCGGTATCGTCGTTATCTTCGTCGCCGTCTTTCCCCAGCTCGGCCGGGGCATGGGGCACATGATCGATGCCGAAAGTACAGGTCCTACGTCGGACCGCATGATGCCGCGTATCCGGGAAATGGCCAAGGCCTTGTTCCTCGTGTACGTCGTCTTTACGGCAGCGGCGACGGCAGCGTATTATTTCTGTGGCATGAGTTTTCTCGTCGCTCTGGATCATGCCTTTTCAACCATCGCTACAGGCGGTTTTTCGCCGTATAACGACAGTGTGGCCCATTTTGACAGTCCCCTCATTGAAGGCTGGATTACCTTTTTCATGATCATTTCCAGCGCCAACTTCGGCCTGTACGTCGCTGCCTGGCGCAAGGGCCCTAAGGTGATTTTGAAGGACGCAGAGTTCCGCCTCTACGTGTGCCTCGTATTCGTGACGACGGCCCTCATGGCCTGGAATCTTGTGAGTGACCTCGCTTATGCACCGGTAGAGGCTTTCCGGCAGTCCCTTTTTCAGGCGGCATCCATTTCCTCGTCTACCGGCTTCGTGTCGGCTGATTTCGATACGTGGCCGGCCTTTTCCCGGGCCCTCCTGTTGTTTCTCATGTTCTGCGGCGGCTGTGCCGGTTCGACTGCCGGCGGCCTGAAAATGACGCGGTTGCAGTTGCTGGTAAAATCTATATATACGCTCGTGCGGCAAAAGCTGGCGCCGCGCAGCGTTCTAGTCGTCCATTCTAATGGTTCCGATTACAGTGAAGATGTGTTATACGGCGTCATGCGTTTTTTTGTCATGTATGTATTCCTCGATACGCTCTGGTCGGTCCTTTTTATCTGGGATGGTGTCCCCACGCTGGATGCCATTGGTCTCAGTGTTTCTACTATGGGCAGCTGTGGTCCGGCCTTCGGCATGGTAGGCCCGACCTGTACCTATGCGGACCTGCCTGTTCTCAGCAAGATCGTCGTTTGTATTTCCATGCTTCTCGGCCGTTTGGAAATGTATCCCATACTGGCTCTTCTCATGCCTGCTTTTTGGCGGCGCAGCGGCTGGTAATTCCTAAGGAAACATACTATCAATTCTGCGCAAAAGAGGTGAGTCTATGGATTATCGTGTTGTCTGCCGCTTCCTGGGACAGATTTCCCTGGCTGAGGCCGGTGTAACCTGTGTGCCCCTGCTCATGGCACTCGTATATTGGGAAGACGATCTGATTTATTTTATAATTTCGGCTGCCATCATGGCCTTGTGTGGCATCGTTCTTTTGCGCATTGGCCGCATCCGTACGAAGCGTCTCACTATGCGCGAAGGCATTGCCATTACGGGCCTGGGCTGGCTCCTGGCAACCTTCCTGGGCATGCTGCCTTACGTCGTCGGCGGCTACCTCAATCTATTGGACGGCGTCTTTGAAAGCATTTCCGGGTTTACCGGTACGGGGGCGACAGTCATTGAAGACCTGGAAGTTCTGCCTTTTAGCATCCTCTTTTGGCGCAGCTTGACCCACTGGCTCGGCGGCCTGGGGATCGTCGTCATCTTCATTGCCATCCTGCCTGAATCGGGGCAGCATACGGTCTTCATGCATAACGCCGAGGATACGGGCCCGACGGCAGACCGGCTCTTGCCGCGCCTGCGCGATACGACACACATGCTTTTTCGCATGTACATGCTCTTTACGGTCGTGGCGATCATCGTCTTTTATCTCTGCGGCATGGACTTTTTCAGCGCTCTCAACCACGCCATGTCGACTATTTCTGCCGGTGGCTTTTCTATTTATAATCAAAGCGCTGCCCATTTCGACAGTCCGGCTATTGAAGGGTGGATGACCTTTTTCATGGTCCTCGCCGGTGGTAACTTTGGTCTCTATTACCAGTTTTACCGCAAGGGCTTTGGCGTCGTCCGCAGAAATACGGAATTTAAGGCCTACCTGTTCATCCTCGGCCTGGCTACGGCCTGCATTGCCGCCGATTTGCTGCAGGCCTTTCCTATCGATCTCTTTACGGCCATCCGCTACGCGTCCTTTCAGGCAGCGTCTATTGCTACGACTGGTTTTGTCTCGGCCGATTACGACCAGTGGCCGGGCTTTTCCAAGGGCATCCTCATGCTGCTCATGATCAGTGGCGGCTGTACGGGCTCGACGGCGGCAGGTGTTAAGATTTCCCGTGTCGTTATCCTGTGCCGTTCCCTGTGGACCTTGGTCTTCCAGCGCGTTCATCCGCGCATGATTGCCGAAGTGCGTGTCAATAATAAGCGCGTCAACGAAGATACGGTCATCCGCGTGAGCCAGTTCTTTTTTCTGTATTTAGCCTTCATTGCCTTTTGGGCCCTCCTCCTCACGTGGGATGGTATCAATATTTTCGATGCCATCGGCATCAGCGTGACGACCATGGGCTGTATTGGCCCGTCCTTTGGCATTACCGGCGCAACGAGTACCTATGCCGGCCTTTCGGTCTTTTCCAAATCTATTCTTTGCATTTCCATGCTCCTTGGGAGGCTGGAACTGTTTACGGTACTGGCTATGCTGCACCGCAGCTTTTGGAAAAGCAAGGGGAATTGGTAGGACAATTTGCAGTCATTCCAACAGGGCAAAGAATATGGCCGCCTTTGTAGCAGTATGCTATAATATACCCATACCTATACTGTTTCCTATTCATGCTCTGTTTCTTTTTTGTTTTAGATCGTTTCTACACGGAAAAACAGCTTCTGACGTTTTGTGCGCCGGAAGCTGTTTTTTTTGAAAAGGAGGAACATATGAAAAAGCTGCTCGTCATCCTGTTTTTCCTGGCCTTTGCAGCCTGGCAGGTCCTCGGTACGTCCTTAGGGGAACTGACGGCTGACCGTACGGCCGCAGTACCGCGCGTAGAGGAGCCCCAGCCATCTGATTTGTACGTCTATATTACCGGGGCCGTGCGCAAGCCGGGCCTTTATACCTTTGCCAAGGACGTAACCGTCGGTGAAGCCGTCCAGGCCGCAGGGGAAGCCTTGCCCTATGCCAGTGCTGATGCTGTAAATTTTGCCGCCCGCGTGCACGATGGCATGCACGTCCACATTCCCTATAACCTCGACGGCATTCCTGCCGGGGCCGCTGTAGACGATGGCACCATCAATATCAACGAAGCCGATGCCAAAAAGCTGGCGGAACTGCCTGGCGTCGGTCCGGCCATGGCCGAACAGATCCTGACCTATCGCGAAGAACACGGCAGCTTTACCTCTATAGAAGAGCTGCAGCAGGTCAAAGGTATTGGCCAGGCTAAATATGACAAACTCAAGGATAAGGTTTCTGTATGAAGCTCTATCTCGGCCTGGCCATGGCAGTGGCCTTCGCCTGTGGCATTGCCGTGGCCGATGCTTTCCTTTTGCCTTGGTACGTCTGGCTTGCTTTGGCCGTACTTTGTGCGCCCCTTAGCTGGCTGGCCCGGCAAAAGCCGCATCTCTTTCTGGCTCTGCTCCTCATAGCCGTCTTTTTTTGCGGTGCCGGACGAATGCAGTGGGATGCCCGGCACTATGCGTCATTACCGGTGCACCTGGCTGGCAAAACCTGGTACATAGAAGGAACGGTTGTAGAGAAGAAGAACTCCTACAGTACGGACGAAGGGACCCTGACCCGCTATGTCCTTACCTTGGACCGCCTGGCCTATAGCGCTGCCGGTGCTGCCGTTTTGGACGAGCCCACGGGAAACCTGTACGTGACGCTGCCGGGCAGCAAAGAGTACATCCCGTCTACACGTCTGGCCGTGACGGCGGCTGTACGGCCCATACGCTATTACGGCAACGAAGGTCTTTACGATGCCAGGCACCGTGATCGGGAAGGGGACACCTTCCTCAAAGCCTACGCCAAGGCCGGTACGCCTGTACGTATCCTTGCGCCGCCACGGGGACTTTCCCTGGTCGTCTATTCCCTGCGCGAGCGCTTGGTAGCTTTCTATGGGACTGTCCTTTCCAGAGATCAGGCAAACATGCTGAGCAGCCTTCTCTTTGGCGGCCATTACGATGAACTGCCACCGGCTCTCCTGGAAAGCTTCAGTACGACAGGGATTATCCATATACTTTCTGTATCGGGTTCCCACGTAGCTCTCTTGCTGTCCTTGATCCAGCTTCTGGGACGGTCTTTGAAATTACGGGAAGCGGCGCTCTTTTCTCTTTCCGCTGTGGTCGTTCTCTTTTATGGAGCCCTGTCGGATTTTACGGCGCCCGTCGTGCGTGCAGCAGCCATGGGCATCATCGCTGCCGGCAGTCTCGTTGCCCGCCGTGACTATACGGCCTTTCACGCCCTGGCCCTGACATCTCTGGTGATGCTCATCTATAGTCCCTGCCTGCTCTTTGATTTGAGCTTCCGCCTGTCCTATGGTGCTTCTGCCGGCATCATCCTCCTGCGCCAGCCTATAAGCCGGGTCCTCACGGCCTTACCACCCTTTTTGCGTGACGGTATTGCCGTCTGCGTGAGTGCGCAGCTCCTGCTCGTACCCTTGCTCCTGGCCAGCTTTTCCTCCTTGCCGGTCTATTCGGTCTTTGCCAATATCCTCGTCGGCCCCATCCTCGATCTGGTTATTTTGCTGGGCCTGGCCGCATCCGTCGCAGGCCTTCTCTTTCTGCCCCTGGGCCAGGTACTACTGGCAGTCATTCAGCCTTTCATGGAGCTGGCCGTCAAGGGCAATTATTTTCTCGCCTCCTTGCCGCACAGCCGCTGGTGGCTCGGTGCCCTGCCCTGGTATAGTGCCGCTGCCTATTATCTCCTCATCGGAGCCATCTTCTTCTTGCCGGAAAAACGCCGCCTGCTCATGCCGCTGGCAGCCCTGGTTTTTCTCGTGCCGTCGTGCTATGCGTGGTGGCAAAAACCGGAGCTTACGGTCTATATTTTCGACGTAGGAAACGACAAGGCTACGTGCGTCGTCCATGATGATAGTTCGGCGTACTTGTGGTATAATAAGAGCCGATGGTCTAATCCCGAACAGGCTGCCTGTGTCCTCGTACCGGCCTTGCGCTATCACGGCATCTTTGCCTTAGAAAGCGTCACTATAAGCGGTGAAACTACAGGCCCTACGGCGACGCAGCTGTGCAGCAATCTGGCCGTGCAGCAGGTCATCGAAGCAGGTGAAAAGGCAGGGCCTTATACGGCCGCAGCCGTTTCTCTGCCTTATTATGTCTATGATACGATTCCCCATACAGACTGGCCGTCTATGGCCTGCCTGGAAGTACGGTCCCTGCAGGGAATTTCGCCGGAGGCCTTTCCCAAAGAGGCAGCGGCTCTCGTCGTCTACGACAGCGGCCAGGCCTTTTCCGACAGGGCCTGGAAAGAGTGGCGGCGCTTGGGCCAGGCTTACGGTATTCCTTGTTTTACACCGGCGTTGGACGGTGCCATTACGGCAACGTGGCGCCAGGGAACCTGGTCTTATACGACAGCAGGAGGCACCGCTCATGAAGCATAGCAATATTAAGTGTATATACGGTAATGAACCGTACCTCATGGAACGGGAAGAACGCCGCTTTCTCACAGCCTGCCAGCAGCGGGCCGGGGAAGCGCCGGAACAGACGGTTTTTGAAAAAGACGTACCTGTAGCCACGGTGGTGGAGGCCTTTCAGGCATCATCCCTTTTTGGCGGCAGCGGCCTGGTCATTTGGAAGGATTGCCCTTTGCTGCCCATCAAGCATGGCGGCCGTTCGCGCAGCAAGCTGACGACGGAAGAGACGTGGTTTCTTGCGCAAATGGAGAATATGCCCGAAACGAATGGCCTCCTTTTTATCACTAAGCTGCCCAAGGAAACGAGCAAGCTCGATACGGGCTGTGTCTTTTTCAAGGAATTGTCTAAGCTGGCCGACGTGGCAGAATGTCATCTTGTCGATAACAAATCGGTCATGACCTATGTCAATGACTACCTGGCGCAGCATAACCTTTCCCTAACCAGCCGGGGCGACCGCTATTTGCGGGCCCTCTTTCAGACGTGGGAAACGATTCCCCTGATGTACGTTTTTTCCGAACTGGATAAGCTGCAGATCATGCTTCCCGATGGCACGAAGCAGATCGACGCGAAGGACTTGACGTCCCTCTTTGCCGGTTCTATGGAAAAGAATCTTTTTACCTTTACCGATTATTTTCTCCAGCGCGATGGTACGCATACCCTGCCCTTTGTAGATGGCCTCTTTGCCAAGCAGGATGCTTTTCTGAAGAATACGGGGTATGTCATTACGCGCCTGCGGCTCTTACGGGCCTATAAGGAATTATTAGCCGCCCATTGTCCGCCCCGGCAGTGTGATGAAATCCTCACCGGCGTCAATCGGGGAAAATCTGTAAAATATGCGTTGTATAGCTTGAAAAAAGTGATTTCATATTGGAAAATAGAAGAACTGGATGAACTCATCAGCCAGATATTTACACTACAGCTCAATATTCGCAGAGGTATGGCTGCGCCCATCGATATGGAACAGCTCATTTGCTTATATTGTCAACATAAAGGCAGGGCTTAACGTTGCAGGATGAAGAAAAAGCAAGAAAAGAGAGAATGAAAGACTACCGCCGTCGCTATCGCGAAAGCCACGGCATCAAGGAACATAAACGGCCTTGGAAAAAAATACTCGCCGGCGTAGCCGTCCTCTGTGTCGTTGGCGGTGGCACCTTCTTTGCTGCCCAGACCAAGGCAGCTTCCTTGGTAACCATTGACGGCCAGGAGGCAGCCAATCTGACGGAAGACGATATTAATGCGTACTTGGACGAACGGGAAGGGGAGCTGGGCAAAAAGACGCTGGCCCTCCAGGCAGACGGCGTCGATGAAACATTGGCTTTGGAGAAACTCGATGGCCATTTCGACAGGGAACGCATTATGGACGAAGCCTTGCTCGTCGGCCGCACGGGTACACCATGGCAGCGCGTAGCCGATGTCGTGCAGACCTTGCGCTTTGGCAAGGACGTACCTCTTTCCATTGCCGTCGATGACGAGAAGCTGACGCAGGCTATCGGCGAGATCCATGATTCCTATAATGCAGAGCCCCAAGACGCATACGCCTCGCCGACGAGCAAGGGCGGTGTAGAAATACATAAGGAAAAACCGCAGATTACCATTGATGCGGACGCCTTAAAGCAGCGTGTCGTAGAGGAACTGCACCAGGGCAGTACGGCTGCCGTCGCTGTGCCGGTCACAGCACGCACAGAAGCCAAGGTCAAAGAAGCTGACCTGAAGGATATCGATACGGTCCTGACGTACTATACGACCCATTTTGACGGCGTCAACGGCAATCGCGATGAAAACATCAACATTGCCCAAAAGCTCCTCAATCACACCCTTGTGGCAGCCGGCAAGGATTGCTCCTTTAACGATACGATCGGCACGCGTACGCGCGATAAGGGCTACAAAGACGCACCGGTTTATTTCGATAATAAAGTCGTCCTCGATGCCGGCGGCGGTGTCTGCCAGGTGAGTACGACCCTCTTTAATGCAGCCCTGCGTTCGGGCATGATTATCGCCAGCCGTTCGCCCCATTACGCACCGGCCGGCTACGTACCCGTCGGTATGGATGCGACAGTAGCCGATAACTCGCTGGATTTCGCTTTTACTAATCCGTTTAAACATCCCGTGTATATTTGCACGGAAATGAACCAAGGCTCCCTGACCGTCTATATTCTGGGGAATCACGCCGATACATGCAACGTGTCTTTTGCCACGGTTTCGCAAAAAACACTGCCTCACCGCGTCATCCATCGTCATGACGATTCCGTCACAGAAGATAAACGTGATCAGGAAGGCTACGACGGCCACGATATTACAATCCGCCGCACTGTGGCTTACGCCGACGGCGATCATTATACCGATACGATCGTTTCCCATTACGACCCTAACTCGGAAATCATCCTCACGCCGGGACCGTCGTCAGAAGAAACGGTACAGACGACGAACCTCGACGGCGAACAGCCACAGGATGCCATGCTCAATGCACCCCATGACCCGACGCAGATCCCGGAAGCCCCGGCTGAGGAAGCCGTGGCCCCGTCTGCAGCTGGTGACGCAGACGCTGGGGAGAGTGAATGACCGTTAACCATATAGAAAGGAATCCCTATGAGAATTTTGCACATTGTTCCGAAAACAGAGTTTTCTCTGCCCATTGCAGAAAATAAGTATCTTCTGGTACAGGAAATCTGTGCGGAAGAAAAAGGCCGGCACTGGCACGTGCGGACCCGGACTGATTGGAACGTAGAAGATGCAGCAGCCCTGAAACAAGCAGTCGTATCACAACTTTCCCTGCCCGGTGAGGTTACCGTAGAAAACCGTGTGGAATTCCTCCATCACGGCGGTGATATGCCCCTCAGCCAGACCGACGCCGATCTCAATGCCATAGCCAATGTCGATTGTCAGGATATGGAAGGCTATGATATTCCCCATGAAGATATATATGACCAGGAAGAGCCGGATGATTCCTTGCGCAACGATCCGGCGTACATCAAAGCCTGCATGGCCGTAGCTAATGAAGCTAAGGGTGGCAGTTCGGGCAGTACGAAAGCATCCCGTTCTGCCGGCAGTACGACAAAGGACAGCCGCGTTTGGCTGGGTAAATACGTCAAGGGCGAAGTAACGCCTATTAACGACGTCATCGGTGAAGAACGGCCGGATGTACTGTTCCAGGGAGACGTTGTCAAAGTCGAATTCCGGGAAACGAAGACCAAGCGAATTATCGTCAATTTCCAGCTGGCCGATAAGACCAATGGCATTTCGGCCCAGAAATTTTTGGATGTAGCCAAGGGCAACAGTAAATTCCGCCGCCGCAACACGATAACACAGGAAGAACTGGATGCTCTGCAGGCCAACCTGAAGGTCGGCGCCAGTGTCAAGGTGCACGGCGACGTCAAGTACAGCGATTATCTCAACGATTACGTTCTCAACGTAGACAGCATCATGCCGGCGGCTAATACGACGACAGAACGGGTCGATACGAACCCGACGCCCCGTGTCGAACTGCACCTGCATACGGTCATGAGCGATATGGATGCCCTCATTACGGTCAAGGACCTCATCAAAACCGTCAAGAAATGGCATCATCCCGCCGTTGCCGTGACGGACCACGGTGTCGTCCAGTCGTTCCCGCTCTTGCAGGACGTCTCGACGAATAAAACCAACAACGTCAAGGTTATTTATGGCATGGAAGGGTACCTCTTCGATACGAAAATAGACGAATCGTACCACATCGTTATCCTGGCGAAAAATCAGATCGGCGTGCGCAACCTGTACAAGCTGGTCAGCATTTCCCACCTGAAATATATTTACCGTGGCCGTCCGCGTATTCCCCGGGCCGTCCTCAACGAATACCGCGAAGGACTCATCCTTGGCTCGGCCTGTGAAGCCGGCGAGCTGGTCCGCTCTATGGTGCAGAAAAACCTGCCCTATGAAGAACTGAAGAAGATCGCCTCGTATTACGACTACCTGGAAATCCAGCCTATTACGAATAACGAGTTTCTCGTCCGCGAAGGCCTCGTGTCGGACGACGAAGGGCTGCGCGATATTAACCGTAAGATCCTGCGCATCGGTGATGAACTGGGCAAAAAGACCGTCGCTACGTGTGACGCCCATTTCATGAATCCTGAAGACAAAATCTATCGGGAAATTCTCATGACCGGCAAGGGCTTCAAGGATGCCCAGCACCAGCCGGATCTCTATTTCCGCACGACCGATGAAATGCTGGAAGAGTTTTCCTACCTCGGTGAAGAACGGGCCCGGGAAGTCGTCATTACGAATCCGAACGCCATTAACGATGAAATCGATTACGTCCGGCCTATTCCTAAGGAAACCCTCTATTTCCCGCGCATTGCCGGTTCTTCGGAAGCCCTGAAAAAGATGTGCTATGAAAAAGCTCACAAGATTTACGGCAACCCGTTGCCGCAGATCGTCGAAGACCGCCTGACTGAAGAGTTTACATCCATTTTAGGACATGGCTTTGGCGTGCTCTATTACATTGCCCATAAGCTTGTAAAGCACTCCAACGACGATGGCTACCTCGTAGGCTCCCGTGGTTCTGTCGGCTCGTCCTTCGTTGCGACCATGTCCGATATTACAGAAGTCAATCCCTTGCCGCCACACTACGTGTGCCCTGAATGCCAGTACAGTGAATTCTTTACGCATGGCGAATACGGTGGCGGCTTCGATTTGCCTGACAAGAAATGCCCCCATTGCGGTGCAGAGCTCCAGAAAAACGGGCACAACATTCCTTTTGCTATTTTCTTAGGCTTCGATGGCGACAAAGTACCGGATATTGACCTCAACTTCTCCGGCGAATACCATCCGAAAGCCCATAAATATACGGAAGAACTCTTTGGTAAGGATAACGTTTTCCGCGCCGGTACGATCGGTGTCGTCAAAGATAAGACGGCTTACGGCTACGTCATGAAGTGGGCCGACGCCAAGGGGATTAAAGTCAACGATGCCTTCGTCAACAGCCTGGTCAACGGCTGCATGGGTGTCAAGAATACGACGGGCCAGCACCCGGGCGGCGTCATGGTTATTCCCCGTGATATGGACGTCCATCACTTTACGCCTGTCCAGTATCCGGCCAATAAGAAGGATACGGGCATTATTACGACTCACTTTGACTATCACTCCATCGAAGGCCGTCTGGTCAAGCTCGATATCCTCGGTCACGATGACCCGACGGTTATCCGCATGCTTGAAGACATGACCGGCGTAGACGCCAAGTCCATTCCCTTTGATGACCCGGCGACGATGAGCCTCTTTAGCTCGACGAAGGCCCTGGGCCTGACGCCGGAAGAACTGGGCTCGCCTGTAGGCAGCCTGGGTATTCCCGAATTCGGTACGCCCTTTGTCCGGCAAATGCTCGTCGACACGAAGCCCAAGAACTTCTCTGAACTGGTACGTATTTCCGGTTTCTCCCACGGTACAGACGTATGGCTGAACAACGCCCAGGATTTGATCCGGAACAAGGTCGTACAGCTGAAAGAAGCCGTTTCCACCCGTGATGACATCATGAACTATCTGATTCAGCACGGTATCAAGCCTAAGACGAGTTTCAAGGTCATGGAAAATGTTCGTAAAGGCAAGGGCATTGACAAGCCGAACAAGCTGGGCCAGAAGACGACCGATTATGAAGGCGAATTGCGGGAAGGGCACATTCCCGAATGGTTCATCGAATCATGCCTGAAAATCGGCTACCTCTTCCCCCGTGCCCATGCCGTGGCCTACGTTATGATGGCCTTCCGCATTGCCTGGTTCAAGATCAATTATCCCCTGGCTTACTATGCGGCGTACTTTACGATCCGCGCCAAGGCCTTTAAGCTTTCGGCCATGGTACACGGCCTGGAAGGACAGGAGCAGGCTATGAAGGAAATCAAAGCCATGGGCAAGAGTGCCTCCAAAATCGACCAGGATCTCTATTCGGCCCTGGAACTGGCGAAGGAAATGAGCCTGCGCGGTTATTCCTTCCTCAATGTCGATATTAACCGTTCCGATGCGACGAAGTTTACCATTTGCGATGGCAAAATACTGCCGCCCTTTACGGCTATCGACGGCCTTGGCGAAAACGTTGCCGAACAGATTGTAACGGCCCGCAATGAACGTCCTTTCACATCCAAAGCGGACCTCAAGCTGCGCGGTAAAGTAGGCAAGACCATGCTGGACCTGATGAGCGAATATGGCTGCCTCGGTGATTTGCCTGAAGACGAACTGCTCGATCTCTTTGCTATGTAAGGAAGTGGTGCCGGACCTTGTGTCCGGCCCTTCCTTTTTTCAGGTATCGACAGGGGACACGTTCTGAGCTATAATAAAGAGAAAAGATTTACTATGTTAAAGCATGAAAGTAAACGAGGTGTCCATATGGCAGTCAATGAAAAACTGAGAGATCATCTGCATGACCAGCTTTTTGCAGCAGTATTGGAACTCCAGTCCATAGATGAATGTTACGAGTTTTTTGAAGATATTTGCACGATTCAGGAAATGCGGGCCATTGCTGTGCGCCTGGAAGTAGCGCGCATGCTCAAGGCCGGCGATATTTACGAAGACATCGTCAAACAGACCGGCGCCAGTACGGCGACCATCAGCCGTATCAAACGGTGCCTCAATTATGGCAGCGGCGGTTATGGGAAAATCCTCGACCGCATGGCGGAAAAGAACCCTGACTTGTTAAAAATCGGTATTAAGAAGAAATAAGCATTGCAATTTAAAATGAGATATTGTACGATAAGGAGAGAATCATTTTAAATTATAATGTTAGGAGTGATGGACATGGGATTTTTTAAAGAATTTAAAGAGTTTGCCATGCGCGGCAGCGTCATTGATATGGCCGTCGGCGTTGTTATTGGCGGTGCTTTTGGCAAAATCGTTACATCCCTGGTTAATGATATCATTATGCCGCCTATTGGTGTTCTTCTCGGTGGTATCGATTTCTCGGATTTCTTTATTCCCCTCAGCTTGACCCAGCATGTAGAAACGCTGGCTGATGCCAAAGCGGCAGGTATTCCTGTCATTGCCTATGGGTCGTTTATCAACGTATTGATCGAATTCCTGATCATAGCCTTTGCTATCTTTCTCGTTATTAAACAGATCAATCGTATGCGTCCGGCCCCGGCACCCGCTCCGGAACCGCGCCTTTGCCCGTACTGTAAACAGCCTGTAGCCGATGACGCTACGCGCTGCCCCCATTGCACCAGCGAATTGCCGCCGCTTCAATAAGTGCGGTATACTAAGAGCTCCCGGCTTTTCCGGGAGTTCTTTTAGGTTACAGACTAGTAATAAAACCTATTAGAAAATAAATCATATACAGAGAGGAGACAGACACGGTGGTCCCTTAGGGCCGCGCGCTGTCAAAGTCTATGAAAGCGAAGATAGGCATTACCATTTTTGGCAGCGGAGACGTAGATATTCTCCGCAATTCTATTCACGAGGATTTATGGCGGGATTACCGCTTTTTCTTTAAGAAAGCCGCTGCTCACGCAGCCAAGGGGCACAAGAAAAATAAACTCCTGGCCCAGCGCTATGAACGGGCAGCAGCCATGTCCTTATATACCTTCTTTACGAGCGTCGTCATGACCTGGCTCTCCCGCCTGGGGCAGAGTGAAGACGTGCGCTCTGTACCATCCCTGTGTACCCTCTATGACGTACTTATGCGGGCTGTTTTTGGTACAGCCGCCCATACGGAATTTACCCATCTTCGCGCACTCCTGTGCCGTTACGACCAAAACGTACCGGCCCTTCTGGAAAATCTCAACGAAGACAGCCTGCAGGATATGGAAAACAGTATCTGCGAATTCCTCGGTTACATCGAAGCCCATTCGGACCTGCGTCGCTTCCCGCCGGTGGAAACGTCGACGACAGGCGTTATGGAAGAGCTCATGAGCCGCTTGTAATTTTACTATGTGCATGATATAATGTAATGCAAGTATTTCTATATACACAATCTACATATCGTTTAGTCTTTAGGGCATGGTGCGAAAGGGAACCCTTTCAATTCCTGACCGGCGGTGATAGTCCGCGACCTCCCGCAGGGGAGCCGAATCGATGCAATTTCGATACCGACAGTATAGTCTGGATGGGAAAAGACAAAAGCCGGGACAGGTGCAGACCGTCCGGGTGTATTTCCTTTGACATAAAAAGACTGGCGATGCCAGTCTTTTTTTATTAGAGAAAGAAGGCGCAAAATTGGAAAAAAAATATTATCTCGGCTTTGATGCCGGCACACAAAGCGTAAAGGTTGCCGTCTACGACGACCAGATGCAGGAAGTCGCCATGGCGACAGCCCAGACGACACTCAACTATCCCCAGCCTGGCTGGGTACAAATGGACGTAGGCGAATATTACCAGCTTATCAAGCAGTGCATGCGTGAATGCAGTCGCCAGATGGCCGCTAAGAATCTGGACGTACGTGGCGTACGGGCCATCATGGGTGACGGCATCATTTGCGGCATTGCCTGCGTCGATGCTGACGGCAACGCCATTACACCGTATATTAATTACCTCGATAGCCGTACAGCTGACGACGTAGAAGCGCTGAAAGCGCAGCACCTGGCTATTTGGGGTGAAGAAACGGGTAATGCCGAACCAAACGTCATGTTTCCAGCCATGTTTGCCCGCTGGTTCCTGAAGAATATACCTGAAGTGAAGGAAAAAGGCGTCAAGTTCGTCCACAACTGCCCGTACATCCTCATGCACCTGGCCGGTCTTTCCGGGGCCGATGCCTTCATCGACTGGGGCACCTTGTCGGGCTGGGGCCTGGGTTACAACGTGGTCACCAAAGAGTGGTCACCTAAGCAGCTGGAAATCCTGGGCCTCGATAGGAAGTACTTGCCCCGCGTCGTCAAGCCGTGGGATATCATTGGTACGCTCTGTGCGGCTGATGCGGCCGAAACGGGCTTCCCGGCAGGCATTCCCATTTGTGCCGGAGCCGGCGACACAATGGAATCCATGATGGGCAGCGGCATCTTAGAAGCCGGCCGCGCCGTCGACGTAGCCGGTACGTGTGCTATGTTCTGCGTCGCTACGGACGGCATCATTCCGGAACTGTCATCACCTGGGACGGGGCTCATCTTCAATTCCGGTACCCTGCCGGATACGTATTTCTACTGGGGCATGGTACGCACAGGCGGCCTGGCCCTGCGTTGGTTTAAAGACAGTATTGCCCGCAAGGAAACGGACGATACGTATTACGGTGAAATGGACCGTCTCGCCAGCCGTCATCCTGCCGGCTGTGAAGGTGCTATGTTTATTCCGTACCTGACCGGAGGCAACGGCGAATTCCCGCACGTACGCGGTACCTTTACAGGCTTGACCCTCGATTCGGATCAAGGCGCTCTCTGGCGCTGCGTCCTCGAAGGTATCGGCTACGACTACATGGAAGTAACGGACCGCTACCGCGCAGCCGGCATCGACCTCAATCAGCTCACAGTTACTGAAGGGGGCAGCCGCGATGCTCTGTGGAACCAGATCAAGGCCGATATGCTTTCGACACACGTCCAGACACTGCAGGTAGCCGGCGGTGCCGTGCCGACGAACTGCCTCGTCGCCGCCCGGGCCGTAGGCGATATTACGAATTTGAAGGCTGTCCTGCAGCAGCGTCTGGCCGTCAAAGACAGCTATGAACCCCATGCAGAACTGACGGCCTTATATCGCAAGCAATATGAAAAACGCCGTCATATATTAGCGGCTCTGAATAGCACGGAAACGATGTAAGAGTTCGTGAATGTGCACAAATTCACAAATAGGAACTGGTGTAATATAACCAGTTCCTATTTATTTTCATTCTAAAATGGTATAAAACGTTATAAATAGTACAAGCTACCTTGACGGCCTAACAGAATATACGGAATCATCATAGAGTAGAAATAATAATTACATTAAGTCATAAACATCGATATATAAGTAAATAAAAAGCATAAATAATGCATTTTCTGCATATAGACGCACAGAAATTTATAAAATATATCTATTTTTTAGTGGACTTTTTTTGCAAACGTGTTATACTATGAATGTAAGCAGTGCATCTTAATTATTGTCAAATGTGATTTTTTTTTGATCACAAAAGTGAAAAAAATCACGCTAATAAAAGGAGGAGTTTCACATGTTCAAAAAAGTAATGGTTATTGGTGCAGGCACAATGGGTTCCGGTATTGCTCAAGTATTCGCTGAACACGGCGTAGATGTAGTTCTTAACGATATCAAACAAGAATTCATTGACGGCGGCATGAAGAAAATCGACAAACAGCTGACGAAAAAAGTTTCCAAAGGCAAAATCACGGAAGACCAGAAAGCTGAAATCCTTGGCCATTTCGAAGGCATCGTAGAAATTACGGAAGAAAACATGAAAGACGTAGAACTGGTTGTTGAAGCAGCTATCGAAGACTACAAGATCAAGAGCCAGATCTTCAAAAACCTCGACGAAAAATGCCCGGCTAATACGATTCTCGCTTCCAACACATCTTCCTTGCCGATCACGAAAATTGCTACAGCTACAAACCGTCCGGACAAAGTTATCGGCATGCATTTCTTCAACCCGGCCCCTGTTATGAAACTGATCGAAGTTATTAAAGGCCTGGCTACTTCCGACGAAACCGTTAAGACGGTTGTTGACGCTGCTAAAGAATTGGGTAAAGAACCTGTTGAAGTTGCTGACTTCCCGGGCTTCGCTGCTAACCGTATCGTTGTTCCTATGCTGAACGAAGCTATCTATGCTTTGATGGAAGGCGTAGCTACAAGAGAAGGTATCGACGCAGTTTGCAAACTCGGTTACAATCATCCAATGGGACCTTTGGCTCTGTGCGACCTCATCGGTAACGATGTTGTTCTCCACGTTATGGACGTTCTTTATGAAGGTTATGGCGATCCTAAATATCGTCCGTGCCCGCTTCTCCGTAAATATGTTGCAGCTGGCTACCTCGGCATGAAGACTGGTAAAGGCTTCTACGACTACAACAAATAATAGGCTGACAAGCATATTTAAGGAGGTCACATCATATGGAATTCGAAAACATCATTTTCAAAGTAGAAGACGGTATTGCTACCTTAACGATCAATCGCCCGAAGGCTTTGAACGCTCTCAATAAAGCAACTGTAGAAGATATCGAAAAAGCTGTTGACTACATTGCTGAAAGCAAAGACATCCAGGTTGTTATCATTACCGGTGCTGGTGAAAAATCCTTCGTAGCCGGTGCTGATATTAAAGAAATGGCTGACTATGGCCCGGCTGAAAGCGGCAAATGGGCTGCTTATGGCGCAGGCGTCATTACGAAGATCGAAAAATTACCGCAGCCTGTTATCGCTGCAGTAAACGGCTTCGCTCTGGGCGGCGGCTGCGAAATCTCCATGGCTGCTGATTTCCGGTATTGCTCCGAAAACGCTATCTTTGGCCAGCCTGAAGTAGGCCTCGGTATTATCCCGGGCTTCGGCGGCACACAGCGTTTAGCCCGCCTCGTTGGTCTTGGCATGGCTAAAGAAATCATTTACAGCTCCAAGAACATCAAAGCTGATGAAGCCCTGCGTATTGGCCTCGTCAACAAAGTTGTTCCGCAGGCTGAATTGATGCCGGCTGCTATTAAAGCTGCTAAGAAGATCATGGCTCAGGGACCTGTAGCCGTTCAGATCGCTAAAAAAGCTATCAACAACGGTATCAATGCAGATATCATTACGGGCCTTGCTTTCGAAAGCAACGTCTTTGGCCTTTGCTTCGCAACGGCTGACCAGAAGGAAGGCATGAAAGCCTTCATGGAAAAACGTAAACCTGAATTTACAGGTAAATAAGGTTTACCTCATTTCACTGTGATTCCTAGTCATAGGGATTTCTCCTTAATTGGGTACGGCGGCATGCATATGCCGCCGTCCTTTTTGTGTATTAAGAAAAAGTACATATATATGTATATAGAAAAAGCCAGTCCGGAAAAAAAGAAGAAAAGACAAAATCGAAAATTTTTCTTTGACTTTTTGACTAATTTACCTTTTTTCCATTGACAAATGGCTTTAATCATGCTATCTTTTATATAGTTATTAGCACTCAAATAAAAAGAGTGCTAATGCTAAACGGCATAGAGGTGAGACGTATGGATTTGGATGAAAGAAAACAGAAAATACTGCAAGCTATCATTCAGGATTACATCACATCTGCCGAACCTGTCGGATCCAGAACGATTGCGCGTAAATATGATTTAGGTGTCAGTGCAGCGACGATCCGTAATGAAATGTTTGATCTTGAAATGATGGGCTATCTCGAACAGCCGCATACGTCGGCCGGACGGATTCCTTCCATCAAAGGCTATCGCTTTTATGTAGACTGTCTCCTGCAGCCGGCGAAGATTACGAGCGATGAAAAGCGGTTCGTAGAAGCCTGGTTTGAAGACAAGATGAGCGATGTAGATCAAATATTCCAGTCCACGGCACAAGGCCTGGCACGGATTACGCACAATGTCACGCTGGTCATGACGTCTCAGCAAACGAGTTCAAAATTGAAGTATATACGCTTTCTGCCCTTAGATCACCGCCGGGCGATCATGATCGTCGTCACAGATACAGGACAAATCGAAAACTGTATTTATGCGAAACCGGATGGCGTAGATGTAGATGACCTGAACGTCGTAGCTGAAAAATTAACACGCTGCCTTGCAGGAGTGCCCTTATCGGAGATTAACATGGACGTTCTGGAAAAATTCCGGGGAACTGTTGTAGACGACCTCGACTTATACCGGACGGCATTCCGTTCCTTGCATAAGGCGTTTCGGAAGAAACAACAGTTGTATAAAGGCGGCACGATGGAGCTTCTTAACAAGCCGGAATTCAAGGATGTAGATAAAGCCAAAAGCTTATTTACCATGCTGGAAGAGCAGGATGTAGTCGCTAACCTGCTGCATGACGAAGGCGAAAAGGGCAACCGTCCTGTAACGGTACGCATTGGTGAAGAAACCAAGCTTTCGCCCATCAACGATTGCAGCATCATCGAAGCCACGTTTACAGCCAACGATATGGTCCTCGGTAAGATCGCCGTATTAGGCCCGACGCGTATGGAATATGCGAAAATCATCAGCCTTCTGGACTTTATGAAGCAGCATGTAACAAATATCCTGGAACATTACCACGACGATAAATAGGAGGGATGCAGGCAATGAGTGAAGAAGAAAAGACGACGGCAACGGCTGCAGAGGAAACGACGCAGGCCGCTGATGAAGTAATAGCAGAAGAAACGCCGGCAGAAGAAACGGACGAAGCAGCTGAAGCAAAGGCTGCCTCCGATGCAGAAGCTAAAGTAGAGGAAATGAAAAACCGCTACCTGCGGCTTCAGGCCGATTTCTCGAATTTCAAGAAACGGACAGCCGGTGAAAAGCTGCAGATTTCTGAAGTCGTAAAAATGGAAGTACTCCAGAATATCCTGCCCGTCATTGACAACTTCGAACGGGCCTTACAGGCCCCGCAAGATGCCATGACAGACGAAATGAAGTCCTTTGTAGACGGGTACGACATGATCTACAAACAACTCATGGGCGTTCTGGAAAAAGAAGGTGTTACGAAAATTGATGCTGTAGGCAAACCGTTCGACCCGAATTATCACCAAGCCGTCATGCGCGTAGAAAGTGAAGAATTCGACAATGATATGGTCGTAGAAGTCCTGCAGGAAGGGTACTTGCTGGGCGACAAGACCTTGCGTCCGGCAATGGTAAAAGTTGCATTTAACGGTTAAACATCGTAGAAAGTATAGGATTGGAGGAATTTTACTATGGCTAAGGTTATAGGTATTGACTTAGGTACAACAAACTCGGTAGTCGCTGTTATGGAAGGCGGCGAACCGACAGTAATTACGAACACGGAAGGCTCCCGTCTCACCCCGTCCGTTGTCGGTTTTTCGAAAACAGGCGAACGCCTCGTAGGCCAGCTGGCTAAACGTCAGGCTGTTTCCAACCCGGAAAACACCATCGCTTCCATTAAACGTCACATGGGCGAAAATTACACCGTAACGATCGGCGACAAGAAATACACACCGCAGGAAATTTCCGCTATGATTCTGCAGAAACTGAAAGAAGACGCAGAAAGCTATTTGGGTGAAAAAGTAACCCAGGCCGTTATTACCGTACCGGCTTACTTCAACGACAGCCAGCGTCAGGCTACAAAGGATGCCGGTAAAATTGCCGGTCTCGACGTTCTCCGTATCGTCAACGAACCGACAGCTGCAGCCCTGGCATATGGCCTCGATAAAGGCGGCGACGGCAAGATTCTCGTCTTCGACCTTGGTGGCGGTACATTCGATGTATCCATCCTCGAACTGGGCGATGGCGTCTTCGAAGTAAAAGCTACAAACGGTAACACTCACCTGGGCGGCGATGATTTCGATAACGCTGTCATGAACTGGATGGTTTCCGAATTCAAATCCCAGACCGGTATCGACCTCTCGCAGGATAAGATGGCTGAACAGCGCCTCAAGGAAGCTGCTGAAAAAGCTAAGATCGAACTTTCGACAGTTCTTTCCACAAACATCAACCTGCCGTTCATCACAGCCGATGCTACAGGCCCGAAGCACTTGGACCTCACGCTGACCCGTGCTAAATTCAACGAACTCACAGAAAGCCTCGTACAGGCTACGATGGAACCGACCCGTAAAGCTATTGCTGACTCCGGTCTCTCCATCAACGAAATTGATAAAATCATCCTCGTCGGCGGTTCCAGCCGTATCCCGGCTGTTCAGGAAGCTATCAAACAGATCCTGGGCAAAGAACCGAGCAAAGGCGTCAACCCTGATGAATGTGTAGCCGTTGGTGCTGCTATCCAGGCCGGCGTCCTCGTAGGCGATGTCAAAGACGTATTGCTCCTCGATGTTACACCGCTTTCCCTCGGCATTGAAACCTTGGGCGGCGTCTTCACAAAGATCATCGACCGCAACACGACGATCCCGACTTCTGGCAGCCAGGTATTCTCCACCGCTGTCGATAACCAGCCGTCCGTTGACGTACACGTCCTCCAGGGCGAACGTGAAATGGCTGCTGACAACAAGACACTGGGCCGTTTCGAACTGACCGGTATTCCGGCTGCTCCCCGTGGCGTACCTCGTATCGAAGTTACCTTCAACATCGATGCCAACGGTATCGTTAACGTAACGGCAAAAGACCTCGGCACTGGCAAGGAACAGAAGATTACCATCAAATCCTCGTCGGGCCTCGACAAGAGCGAAATCGACCGCATGGTCAAAGAAGCCGCTGCTCACGAAGCAGAAGATAAGAAACGTAAAGAAGGCATTGAAGCCAAGAACAACGCCGATTCCCTGATTTATCAGGCCGAAAAGACGATTAAAGACCTCGGTGACAAAGCCGATGCGTCGAAGGTTTCGGAAATCAAATCGAAGATTGCCGACCTGAAAGAAGCCGTAAAGACTGACGATGTAGAAAAGATCAAAGCTGCATCGGAAGCATTGACGAAACCGCTCTACGACCTGACCAGCGAAATGTACAAGCAGGCTGACGCACAGCAGCAGGCTGGTGCCCAGCAACAGGCCGGTGCACAGCAGCAGACAGGCGCACAGCAGAGTGGCCAGAGTGATGAAAAAGTAGTTGACGCTGACTACAAAGTAGTCGACGACGACCAGAAGTAAGTAGATAAAGAGGGGCTGCCCATATGAGCAAAAGAGATTATTATGAAGTACTTGGCGTTCCCAAAGATGCCAGCGAAGCGGATATTAAGAAAGCCTTCCGTAAATTGGCTATAAAGTACCATCCTGATAAAAACCGGGACAACCCTAAGGCTGCAGAAGAAAAGTTCAAGGAAATCAACGAAGCCTACAGCGTCTTGTCTGATAAGAACAAGCGCGCCCAGTACGACCAGTTCGGCATGGATGCCTTCCAGAACGGCAACGCTTCCGGTGCCGGCCAGGGCTTTGGTGGCTTCGGCGGCTTTGGCGGTTTCGGCCAGGGCGGCTTTAGCCAAGGTGGCTTTGGCGGTTTTGGCGATATCTTTGATTCCTTCTTCGGTGGCCAGGGCAGCCGTCAGTCTAACGGTCCGGAACGGGGGGCAGACCTCCGTTTCGACGTAGACATTTCTTTCAAACAGGCTGCTTTTGGGACGGAAATGGAAATCCAAGTACCCAAAGATGAAATCTGTGATCACTGCCACGGCGAAGGCGCCGAACCGGGCAGCAAGGTAGATACTTGCCCTGTCTGCCACGGCACAGGCCAGCAGCGGGTCGTACAAAATACGCCCTTTGGCCAGATGGTCAATGTCCGTACGTGCTCCCACTGCGGCGGTACAGGCAAGGTGATTCACGAAAAATGTAAGAAATGCCATGGCGAAGGCAAGGTCAATGTACGCAAGAAATTGCAGATCAAGATTCCTGGCGGCGTCGATAACGGCTCGCGGCTGCGCGTAGCCGGTGAAGGCGAAGCAGGGGTTCGTGGCGGTGGCTACGGCGACCTGTACGTCTATATCTTCGTACGCGAAGATCCGAACTTTACGCGCCAGGGCAACGACATCGTATCGCGCCAGACCATCAGCTTTGCCCAGGCAGCACTGGGCTGCACCATCCGCGTCGATACGCTGGACGGCAAGGTAGATCTGAAAATCCCGGCAGGTACGCAAACCGGTACGGTCTTCCGCATCAAAGGACATGGCGTACAAATTCTCAGCAGCAGCGGCCGGCGCGGTGATCACCACGTACAGGTCAACATCAACACGCCAAAACGCATGAATGCCAAGCAGAAAGAGCTGCTTAAAGAATTTGCTAAAGCCAGCGGTGAAGACTGGGTGGGGGAGACTAAAGACGAAAGCATCGTAGACAAGATCAAGAAAAAAGTCTTAGATGTCATCCGCCGCATGCAACGCCCGGAAGCACTCGTCAACCGCACATAACATACACAGCCAGGCTGTATTCCCTAAAGGATGCAGCCTGGCTTTTTGTATGCCCAAAAGCATCCTTTCTACGGAACGACGGGGGAAACCGTTGACACAAGGGTATGTTACTTTGTATAATAAATACGAAACATGTGACTGACGGAGAGTGGAGCAGAAACCACAGGGAGCATGCCGATGTAGAGCCGACCGTCTGGGCAAAGAGTCCGGAAGTGTCGGTATTTTTGTTTATTAGGGACAATATGGGAGGATTAATCATGAAAGAACTGCAATTAAAATATGGCTGCAATCCCAATCAGGCTTCGGCCCGCGTATATATGAAAGACGGCAGTGAATTGCCCTTTACGGTGCTCAACGGCCGTCCGGGCTACATCAACCTGCTCGATGCCCTGAACAGCTATCAGCTCGTAAAGGAACTGAAAGAAGCAACCAAGTTGCCTGCAGCAGCATCCTTTAAACACGTCAGCCCGGCCGGTGCTGCCGTAGCTAACGAAATGAGCGATACGCTGAAACGCATTTACTGGGTCGACGATTTGGAATTATCCCCCTTGGCTACGGCCTATGCTTGCGCCCGTGGTGCCGACCGGATGAGCTCGTACGGCGATTTTGTCGCCCTTTCCGACGTATGCGACGTACCGACGGCAACGCTCCTCAAGCGCGAAGTATCGGACGGCGTCATTGCACCGGGGTATACAGCGGAAGCCCTGGCCATTCTGAAGACGAAGAAAAAAGGGAACTACTGCGTACTCCAGATCAATCCCGATTACGTACCGCAGGTATCGGAAACGAAGGAAGTCTTCGGTGTTACCTTCGAACAGGACCGCAATAACGTAAAGATTACGACGGACCTCTTTAATGAAATTCCGACGCAGAACAAGAATATGACCGCTGCAGCCAAGCGGGATCTCATGATTGCCCTGATTACCCTCAAATATACACAGTCTAACTCTGTATGCTACGTAAAAGACGGCATGACCATTGGCGTAGGCGCAGGCCAGCAGTCGCGCGTACACTGCACGCGCCTGGCCGGCAACAAAGCCGATGTCTGGTGGCTCCGCCAAAACCCGAAGGTATTGGCCTTGCCTTTCCGCGACGACGTACGCCGTCCGAACCGCGACAACGCGATTGACGTCTACATCTCCGACGACTACGAAGACGTCCTGGCCGATGGCGTTTGGCAGGACCTCTTTACAGAGCAGCCGGCACCGCTTACACGGGAAGAAAAGAAAGCCTGGATTGCCCAGCTGCACGGCGTAGCTCTCGGCAGCGATGCCTTTTTCCCCTTTGGCGACAATATCGAACGGGCTCACCGCAGTGGCGTAGACTTTATCGCCCAAGCCGGCGGTTCCATCCGTGACGATAATGTCATCGAAACATGTGACAAGTATGGCATTACCATGGCCATGACCCATGTCCGCCTGTTCCATCACTAATACGCATAATATGTACTGAAGAGAAGGACTGCGCCCTGGAACCACCGGTGGCACAGTCCTTCTTTTTTGCGCGTACATACAAAAATAAGCAGAAATTTCCGAACTGACAAGTAGAAGTACTTGACAGCGTTTTCCTCATAGGGTATACTATCACAGTACGAGTTTGCACGAGGTGGTGAAACCATGATTGAAGACGTAGTACGCAAGGGCCGGCTCCTCGATATATACGGACCGCTCCTGACTGAACGGCAGCGCCGCTGCCTGGATATGTATTTCAATCTCGATCTCAGCCTCAGCGAAATCGGTGAAGAACTGCAGATTTCCCGGCAAGGTGCCTACGACATGCTCAATAGAGCTTCAAAAGCACTGGAAAGCTATGAAACACGGCTGCAGCTGCTCACGCGCTTTGATAGCGTGCGGGCCCGTATCGACCAGGTCGTAAGCCTTCTCGATACAGGAGAAACAGCTAAGGCCAGGGAAACACTGGAACGTATAGAGTTGTAATTTCGTCATGACAAAGGAGGCTTCCTCATGGCATTCGAAAGTCTTTCCGAACGATTTCAGGCAGCCTTTAAAAAGCTGCGCGGCAAAGGCAAACTGACAGAAGAAGATGTAAACGAAGCGCTGAAAGAGATGCGCCGCGCCCTCCTGGAAGCGGATGTCAACTTTGCCGTCGCCAAGGATTTTATCAAGCGCGTCCGCGAAAAGGCTGTAGGCGAAGAAGTCTTCGGCAGCCTGAACGCATCCCAGACGGTCATCAAGATCGTCCGCGATGAATTGACGGAGCTCCTGGGCGGTACGCAAAGCCGTATTGCCATGGCGAGCAACCCGCCGACGATCATCATGCTCGTTGGTCTGCAAGGCGCCGGTAAAACGACGACGGCAGCCAAGCTGGCCAGAAAGCTGAAACAGCAGGGCAAGAACCCCATGCTGGTAGCAGCCGACGTATACCGGCCGGCTGCTATTACACAGCTGCAGGTGCTTGGCAAGGATTTGGACGTGCCCGTCTACACAGAAGAAGGCAGCCAGGATCCCGTTGCCATTTCCCAGCACGCTGTGCCGTACGCGCTCAGCCACTTGAAGGATGTCGTCATTATCGATACGGCAGGCCGTCTCCATATCAATGAAACACTCATGGATGAACTGGTTCATATCAAGCAGAGCGTCAAACCACACGAAATTCTCTTAGTCGTCGACGCCATGACCGGCCAGGACGCTGTTACAGCCGCTACGGCTTTCAACGAAGCCCTCGGCATTGACGGCATTATCATGACCAAGCTCGACGGTGACGCCCGCGGCGGTGCGGCCCTTTCTATCAAGGCCGTCACAGGCAAGCCGATCAAATTCATCGGCGTCAGCGAAAAGCTCGACGGTCTCGAAGAATTTCACCCCAATCGCTACGCGTCGCGTATCCTCGATTTAGGCGACGTCGAAACGATTATCGAACGGGCCCAGGAAGCCTTCGATGAAGAATCGATGGCCGAAATGAAACGGGCCATGAAGAGTAATTCCTTTACCTTCGACGATTTCCTTTCCCAGCTCAATATGGTCAAGAAAATGGGCAATATGAGCAGTCTGGTCAGCCTCATCCCGGGCATTGGCAAGTACAAGAAGGAAATAGATAAAATAGACATGGACGGCCGGGAGTTCAAACACATTGAAGCCATTATTCAGTCCATGACGGCGCAGGAACGCGCCAGCTCCAATCCGAAAATGCTGATTAAGGACAGCCGCAAGCGCCGCATTGCCAAAGGCAGTGGTACGCGCGTGCAGGATGTCAACCGCCTGCTTAAGCAGTTTACGGATATGCAGAAGATGATGAAACAGGCGAAAAAAATGCAGGGTAACAAACGACGGGGCTTCCTGCCGCGTCTGCCTTTCTAAGGGGCTCGTCACGAGCCGTGTATACTAACACAAGGAGGTGAAACTCAATGATTAAAATTCGTTTAGCACGTTTAGGTGCAAAGAAGAAACCGGTTTACCGCGTAGTAGTTGCTGATTCTCACAACGCTCGTAACAACGGCCGTCCTGTTGCTACGCTTGGCCAGTACGATCCCGCTAAGGGCATCGAAAGCCTCTCTGTAGACACAGAAGCAGCTTTGGCTTGGCTCGGTAAAGGTGCACAGCCGACCGAAACGATTCGTTCTCTCTTCAAAAAAGCTGGCATCATGGCTCAGTTTGAAGCATCCAAAAAGTAAGTGAGGCTGGATACTATGGAAGAATTAATTGCTTGTATTGCACGGGCATTGGTAAAGTGTCCGGAAGCGGTTACTGTTACCAAGATTCAGAAGAAAGGCCTCGAAGTCTATCAGCTTCACGTAGCACCGGAAGACATGGGCAAGGTCATTGGCAAACAAGGTAAGATTGCCAAGGCTTTGCGTCTTGTCGTCAAGGCCGCTGCTGTGAAAGCTAATAAAAAAGTATCAGTGGATATCGTATAGGAGGAAGCATGGATCAGATTACATTGCGTGTCCCCGTGGTTGTAAAATCGAAGGTTACGCAGGCACTGAAAGACAAAATCATCAGAAATACTGACCAGGCATTGAGCGATATCGATCGTGAAGCTCAGAATCTGGAATTCCAGGCTAAGCGCATGATGACCGAACAGGCCAAAATCGACGCACAGGGCCTCATTTCGTTGCGCGCTCAGGTAGAAGAACAGAAGCAGCGCCTTGCCGCTGCCAAAGCGAAGGCTCAGAGCGACCGCGAAGCAGCCGAAGCACTGGAAATCGGTTCTGAAATCAGACAGGGAACTCTTGACCAAGCCGTTACCGTCAAAATCGGCGATGATTTGGGCAAGCTTATGGGCATGGAAATCTTGCTGGAAGATGACAAGATCGTTGCCTTCCGCCAGTAACATACGATGAAAGACATGGAGCTTTTTACCATAGGTCAAATAGTTGCCCCGCACGGCGTGCGGGGTGATGTTCGTATTTATCCGGAAACAGATTTCCCCAAGCGGTTTCTGCACATGAAACACGCCTATATTGATGGCAAAAAATATGAAGTGACAGACGCACGTTTGCACAAAAACGTAGTACTCATGAAATTTGCTGGCGTCGACGACCGCAACGCATCGGAAGCCTTGGTCAAGAAATTGATTCAAGTACCGCGCGAAGAGCTCGTACCGCTCAAAAAAGGACAGTACTATGTCTTTGATATCATCGGCATAACCGTCTATGATTTGGACGGCCAGGTCCTGGGCAAAGTGTCTGATGTCCTTAAAACAGGCAGTAACGATGTCTATGTCGTCAAAGACGATACAGGCAAAGAGCTCCTGTTTGCTGCCATCCCCGACGTCGTTCGCTCTATTGACATAGACGCGAAGAAAATGGTGGTAGATCCGCCAGAATGGGTAGACGAATGAGAATCGATATAATTTCCTTATTTCCTGAATTTATAGAAGCTTTTTATCAGCACAGCGTTATTGGCCGCGCCCGTGCAGCAGGGCTCCTCGAACTGGATGTTACCAGCCCGCGGAGCTTTGTCTACGACCGGCACCGTATGGCCGATGATACGGTCTACGGCGGCGGCTGTGGCATGCTGATGAAAGCCGGTCCGCTCTATGCCGCTGTGGAAACAGTGCGCAGAGATGTTCCCAAACGACGGGTAATCCTCATGGGACCGGCCGGCTCTACCTTCAATCAGGTCAAGGCCCGTGAGCTGGCAGAGTATGACCAGCTCATTTTGTTATGCGGACATTACGAAGGTGTCGATTATCGCGTCGAAAAATATCTGGCTGACGAAACCATTTCCGTCGGCGACTACGTCCTCACAGGCGGCGAAATACCCGCTATGGCTATTACCGATGCCGTAGCCCGTATGCTGCCCGGTGTACTCGGCTCAGCAGGCAGTGCCGTAGAAGACTCGTTCTATGCGTCCCTCCTCGAATATCCGCAGTATACCAAACCAGCCAGTTTTCGCGGCCACGATGTGCCGCCGGTCCTGCGCAACGGTGACCACGCAAAAATTGCCACCTGGCGCCGTACCCAGGCACTGGCCCGGACGCTGCAGCTGCGGCCCGATCTCCTCGCGCACAGCCAGCTGTCGGCAAAGGACCGGGAAATCCTGGCCAGACTGAAAAAGGAACTGGAATTATGAAATCATCACTCTATGTAGGGTTGGTGCATTACCCGATTTACGATAAAAATTTTAATGTCATTGCTACGGCCATTACCAACTATGACTTGCACGACATTTCCCGCTCGGCCAAGACGTATGGCGTGAAGAAATACTTCATCATCCATCACATCGAAGGCCAGCTCGATATGGTCCGCAAGATCACCGGGTTCTGGCATAGTCCTGTCGGTAAGAATTACAACGCCTACCGTACAGAAGCCTTTGATATTCTGGACATCCGCCCTTCCATTGAAGCGGCTGTGGCAGCTGTCACGGAGAGCGAAGGCAAGCGCCCTTACGTCGTCACGACAGACGCGCGGACCTATGCGAATACTATTTCCTACAAGGACCTGCGCGCCAAACGGGAGACCGAGGCTACGCCCATCCTGTTGCTGCTCGGCACAGGCTATGGCATGACTAAAGAAACAATGGAAAAATTCGATTATATCCTGGAACCGATTTACGGAGCCGGGGAATATAACCACCTTTCGGTCCGCTCGGCAGCGGCGATCATCCTGGACCGCCTGGCCGGCGAAGCCTGGTGGCAATAACGGAGGAGGAAATACCATGTCCGGACATTCCAAATGGGCGAACATTAAGCGCAAAAAAGGCAAAAACGACGCCATCCGCGGCAAGATCACGACGAAGATTTCCCGTGAAATCACTATTGCCGTACGCATGGGCGGCGCTGACCCGACAGGCAACATGCGCTTGAAGCTCGCACTGCAGAAAGCAAAGGAAAACAACATTCCGAAAGATAATATCAAACGGGCTATCCAGAAGGGCGCAGGCGCTTCGGAAGGCCAGAACTACGAAGAAATCACGTACGAAGGCTACGGCCCGGCAGGCGTTGCCGTTACGGCTAACGTCCTTACGGATAACCGCAACCGTGCAGCAGCTGCCGTACGTCATGAATTCAGCAAACACGGCGGCAACCTCGGTGAAACAGGCTGCGTATCGTGGATGTTCAAAAACCAGGGTATCTTTATTGTCAGCAAAGACAACGCTACAGAAGAACAGCTCTTCGAAGTAGCCCTCGATGCCGGTGCTGACGACGTCAAGACCGGCGATGAAGAATTCGAAATCATCACGACGCCGGACGTGTTTGATGACGTAGAAAAAGCCTTGGCCGACAACAATATCGCAACGGAACACGCCCAGATCACTATGGTTCCGGACAACACCATCGCTCTCAGTGTAGAAGATGGCAAGAAACTGGAAAACCTGATCGACGCCCTCGAAGATATCGACGACGTACAGGACGTATATCACAACGGTGAATTCCCGGAAGATATGCCGGAAGACTAATTCCTTACATAAAACAGCGCTTTTGCAGAACTGTCTGCAAAAGCGCTGTTTTTGCGTGGCAAAAGAAAAGAGGGTACGCCGCGGCGCACCCTCACACGTTATGTACTTAGTAGCCCATGAAAACGTCGGTCTTGATGTTTTCGGCTTTGACACCTAAGCCTTCCAGACGTTCCGTGAAGGCTTTGTTCATGCCTGGCGAACCGGCAACCAGATATTCTGCTTCATTGCCGTTAGCCTTGGCATAATCATCCGTACCGCTCATGAATTTGTCGCGAATAGAAATGAGCTGCGAATCGATGGCCGGAACCTTGGCTTTCATTTCTTCCCAGAAATCCTTATAGGCGAATTCGCCGCGGTCATCCGAATAGAGAACTGTCAATTTATGGTCCGCAACGGGAGCTTCCATATAATGACGCAGGAGAGCACGAATCGGCGTAATCCCAATACCACCGGCCAGGACAACGGTCTTCTTGTAATGGTCCGTATCAAAAGCAAACGTGCCCATCGGTTTGGCAACTTCCATGGGATCGCCTACCTTGATTTTGTGAAGCAATACTTCCTTGAAGCTCGTATGCGGGTCGGCAATACGCGTCGTAAACATGAGATAGCCATCTTCCGGAGCCGATGCAATCGTAAATACACGCGTATCACGATCTTCTTCAGCCAGTTCAAAACCTGGTAATTTCCAAAGTACGTGCTGGCCGGCTACCCATGTAAAGCCTGCGGGAACGTCGAGAATAAAGCTGTATGTGTCACTCGTTTCCTGAACAATTTTGGTAATTTTCGTCTTAGCAAAATCCATAGCAAAGAACCTCCTTGTAGTATAATACGTTGAGAGATAATATCTGTTGGACGGAAAATGGGGTGAAGCGAAAGCCCCTCACGTACTTCACACGCGCACGCTGAAGCACGGCTTTTCGCTTTTCCCACTTCTTAGTTATATAATAACACAAATTCTTACTTTGTGTTAGTTATTTCTTAGTATTATTTTGTGCAATTGCAGTTTCCGTATAACAAAATATGACGTATAATAATATAAAAAGCATTCCCTGCGAGGCAAGCGGACCTGCAAGTCTCTGCAGAACCTAAACGCAAAGTATGACAAAGCAATTGACCAAACATATACAGGAGGTAATCACCATGAAAAAAACGATACTCATCAATGCCAGTCCCCGTAAAAAATGGAATACAGCCCATTTGCTGAAGGCTGCCGAAGCGGGCGCCTGCGAAGCCGGAGCAGAAACGGAATACGTCGATCTCTATGACGTCAAGGGGACAGGCTGTCGCAGCTGTCTGGCCTGTAAGAAAAAGGACGGCCGCCGCTGTCATTGTTTCTGGCCCGATGGCTTTTCGCCGCTCATCGATTCCATCTTCGCCGCTGACGCCGTCATCATCGGTACGCCTATTTATTTCGGTGAACCGACAGCCCAGTTCCGGGCCCTCGTAGAACGGCTTATTTTCTGTTCCTTCTCGTATGACGACTATTCGTCCTATGTAGACAAGAAAATCAATGTCGGCCTCATTTACACCATGAATGCTCCCTATGAATACTACGAAAAAACCTACAAGGAACAATTCAAACGGACAGAAGACCTCTTCCGCTACCTCAAAGGGACGGTCTCTATCTATGCGGCGTGCAATACGCTGCAAGTAGAAGACTACAGCAAGTTCAACATGGCTTCCTTCAGCGAAACGGAAAAAAAGGAACACCAGGAATTTCAATTTCCTAAAGATATGGCAGCCGTCAAAGCCATGGCAGCCCGGTTAAGCCAATAAAAATTAAATCTATGCGAAAAGACCGCCTGCGGCGTATGTGCAGGCGGTCTTTTCGTTAGTTAGGGATATGTGATTAATGATGGATATCGATGATATGACCTTTGTCCTGTACGGTTTCTGCCGTAGCTACGGGAACAGCGCCATCTTCAAGCGGTACGGTACTGCGGCGCAGTGTCGTTAAGATACTGTGATTGTAGCCGTAGAAGTAGTAAATGGCAAAGCCCAGGACGAGCCAGACGACGAAACGGATCTGTGTGACTAAGGGCAGCATGTAAATGAGGACGCCACAGAAGAGAATAGCTAAGGCCGGAATGACCGGAACGAGGGGGCACTTGAAGGCACGGACCTGGTTCGGAGCTTTTTTGCGCAAGACGATAACTGCGGCAGAGACGATGATGAAGGCACAAAGCGTACCGATGTTGGTCATTTCGGCAACGATATTGATGGGCAGGAAGCCTGCTGTGACGGCCGTAATGATGAAGACCAGCAGGGAGCTGCGGGCCGGCGTCTTATATTTCGGATGGACGTGACCGAAGAATTTCGGCAAGAGACCATCACGGGACATAACGAAGAGTATACGGCTCTGGCCAAAGCTCATGACCAGGAGTACCGAAGAAAGACCGCAAATGGCGCCGACAGAAATGGCTGCGGCACCCCAGTGGTAGCCGACGCTCTGCAGGGCAAAGGCAACCGGAGCGGCTGTTGTCTTGAATTCAAGATACGGTACCATGCCGGTGAGGACAGCAGAAACGGCGATGTAAAGAACCGTGCAGATAATGAGAGAAAGAATAATGCCGCGGGGCAAATCACGCTGCGGATTTTTTACTTCTTCAGCTGCTGTGGAAACGGCATCAAAGCCAATGTAGGCAAAGAAGATGATCGAAGCACCGGCAAAGACACCAGACCAGCCAAAGGGCATAAAGGGAACCCAGTTGGTTGTTTCTACGTGGCTCACGCCCAAGGCCAGGAATAAGGCAACAACGGCCAATTTGATGCCGACGATGATGTTGTTGACAGTAGCGCTCTGCTGTACACCATGAATGTTGATAAAGGCTATAAGCGCCAAAATGGCAATAGCCGGCAGATTGACGAGACCGCCGTCATAGGGGGCCATAGTCAGGGCCTGAGGCAGTGTAATACCCAGATTCATAAGGATATTGTTAAAATAGCCGGACCAGCCAATGGCCACAGCCGACACGGCGAAGGCGTACTCCAGAATCAAATCCCAGCCGATGACCCAAGCCCAGAATTCCCCCAGGGCTACATAGCCATACGTGTAGGCACTGCCGGCAACGGGCACCATAGCAGTGAATTCGGCATAACAGAGAGCCGCACAGCCACAGGCGATAGCAGCAATAATGAAAGAAATAATCAGTGCAGGACCGGAATAATTCGCAGCTGCCACCCCTGTCAGAACGAAGATCCCTGTCCCTACGATGGCCCCAATCCCCAGCATTGTCAGGCCAAAGGTTCCGAGAACGCGGTTCATACCGCCGTCCTTCTTGGTTTCTAAAATGAACTCATTGATACTTTTGGTGCGGAAGATATTCTTCCTCATAAGACATTCCCCCTCGAATAAGTTTTGTACATCCGTAACAACTGTAGATTATACACGTATTTATTAATTTGTAAAGATATTTCATGAAAAATATTTTGTTTTTATCATAAAACATGTAAAGTTCAAAAGTTATTAATGAAAAGACGACTATTTAATTTATTATTAAACGCAAATTAGAAATGACTAAAATGCATATTCAAATAGCGAAAATATGCGATAAATAGGCTTTTCTGTATATACAAGAGACAATTTAGGTGTAAAATAAAAAGATAGAAAGGAAGCCGGTTTTTCCGCATCGTTCAGGCTAATGGCTTCTTTCGTATTACTTTTTCTCTGGCAGCCAGTCTTCTCTATGGCTGCTACGCTACTGGGAATCACGTATATATTTCTTTTCGGTATATATAAAAAACTAAAAAAATCAAGTAAAAAATGAATAACACAAAGGATGTGACAGAAAAGAGCCAAAATGGAAAATAAGACTTGAAACTTAAAAGATGTATAAACCTTATCTTGAAACTCTTGACATTTTGTTAACATAAACGATAAAATAATTTATGAGTATAAAGGTAAACTATGGAAGAATACAAAAGGGCATTTGTGAAATATATCCTTTTTCCTATTCACCCGATTGAATAGGGCATCCATAGTTTTTTAATGTAATTAGAGAGAGAGTATGAAGGGTAAAAAACATGATTAAACAAATGCGATACTTTCAGGCAGTCGTGCGCTGCCGCAACTTTACTGAAGCTGCAGAAGAATGCAACATTTCCCAATCTGCCGTATCACAGCAGATTCAGGCGCTGGAACGGGAACTGGGCGTCAAATTACTCAACCGTGACAGACGAAAATTTTCTCTTACGCCGGCAGGTGAACATTTCTACCGCAAGAGCCTCATCCTGATCCACGATTTCGACCGCCTGTGCGAAGAAACGAAATTGCTCGACCAGGGCATTAAACAGGTATTTACCGTAGGCTATCCGCGCCAATATCACGGCACGGAATTGCAGCAGATCATCCCGGAATTTCGTCAGAAATATCCGCATTTGCCGCTCTACCTCGTAAGCGTTACACATGATGACTTATACAACCTTTTACGGGAAGGCAAAGCCGATCTGGTCTTTAATGACCTGCGCCGTCAGCCTGCTGATAAATATGTCAACCAGTTCCTCATCCAGGAAAAGGTCTACGTAGAATTACCGGAAACAAGCTATTTGGGCCAATTGTCAGATATTACGATGGACGATCTGAAAAATACGCCGTGCATCATCATTACGACGCCGGCCCAGCAGTCCGCTGATGAAGCCTTTTATCGCGACTATTTCGGCGTCCAGGGCGATTTTGTCCAGGCAGCCAACTTAGAAGAAGCACAGCTCTTCGTCTTGTCCAACCGGGGCTACTATCTGTCCGAATGCCGTCAGCCCGTCAACGCTGACAACAGCGGCATCCAGCTCTTGCCGCTCATGAAGGATGGCAAACAGGTAACGCGCGATTATTATGCCTTCTGGAATAAGGAACAGACAGAAGAATACATTGCTGACTTCGTCGCTATGTTTGAAGAAAAACTTGGGAAATAAGAATCCCTAATTGTATAGCACCGAAATTGGAATTGATTCGTCGCCGTATCTCCTATACAATATAGGTACAGGCATGAAAGATACTGCGCAGTATACGGAGCCTGGCTGATTGGGAAACAGAAAGGCGGTATAGTATATGGATAAGAAAATCATGCTGGTTGTCGGTGCCGGCCAGATTTCTCTGGCTATTACAAGACGCCTGGGGACAGGCAAAAAAATCCTCATCGGTGACCTGAAAAAGGACCATGCCGAAGCGGCAGCCACACTGTTGCAGCAGGCTGGCTTTGATGCGGAACCGGCGACGCTTGATGTGTCGTCCCGTGACGATATTCGGGCCTTTATTGAAAAAGGACAGTCCTACGGGCCCATTACAGGGCTGATCAACGGTGCCGGCGTTTCGCCGTCCCAGGCATCGATAGAAACCATTTTAAAAGTTGATCTGTACGGTACGGCCGTGCTTCTTGAAGAAGCAGGCCAGGTCATAGCTCCCGGTGGTGCCGGGGTTATCATTTCCAGCCAGTCCGGCCATCGTATGCCTGCCCTCACGGCAGCAGAAGACCGGGCCTTAGCTATGACCCCGGCAGAAGAATTGCTCCAATTACCGCTCTTGCAAACGTCACAGATCCGTGACACGCTCCATGCGTATCAGCTGGCGAAGCGGTGTAATGAAAAACGCGTCATGTACGAAGCAGTCCGCTGGGGAAGGCGGGGAGCCCGTATTAACGCCATTGCACCGGGGATCATCGTCACGCCCTTGGCATTGGACGAATTCAACGGTATTCGCGGCGATTTTTACAAGAACATGTTCGCAAAATGCCCGGCCGGTCGTCCCGGTACGGCTGACGAAGTAGCCGATGTGGCAGAACTCGTCATGAGCGAACGGGCCGGCTTCATTACCGGTTCGACCTTTTTAGTTGACGGCGGTGCCACAGCATCCTTTTACTATGGCCCCTTGCAGCCGGAAACAAAATAAGCAAAAAAAAGTAAAGGCCTTTCCGGTTTAGCGGAGAGGCCTTTTGGCATAGGCGCAACTACGCGGGAAACATTGCAGGACTAAGGCAATTTTGCTATACTATGAGAAGAATAACCAATACTATGTGAAATATTGAAATGTAGTAAGCGGGTCATTCAAAAGAATCTTTCCTTTTTATAGAAAGTGAGGCAAGTACTATGAGTTACACTTGGAATATTCCGACGAAGGTATTATTTGGCCCGGGCAAACTGGGCACGTTGCATAAAGAAGCCGCACCAGGCAAGAAAGCGCTCATTGTCATTTCCAACGGTAAATCCGTCAAGACCAATGGCAGCCTGGATAAGCTGCTCGGCGAATTACAGCAGTGGGGTGTAGACCACGTCATTTTCAATAAAATTCAGGCCAATCCGCTGGAACCGACCATCCAGGGAGGCGTAGAATTTGGCCAGCAGAACCAGTGCGATTTTGTCATCGGTTTAGGCGGCGGCTCCGTCATGGACTCGGCCAAGGTCATCGCTTCTATGATTCCCCAGAAAGGTGGCCGCGTCTGGGATTACGTTGCCATGGGCTCAGGCGGCAAGAAACCGCAGACCGAACCGGCCCTGCCCTTTATTGCCATCACGACCAGTGCCGGCACGGACAGTGAAGTCGACGCCGGCGGCGTCGTGACCAACCCTGTGACTAATGAAAAGACGGCCTTCTTTGGTAAAATGCCTGTTTTGGCCATTGTCGATCCGGAACTGATGCTGACGGTACCGCCCAAATTCACGGCCTTCCAGGGCTTCGATGCCTTCTTCCATAATGCTGAAGGTTACATTTCCAAGGGCTGTAACGAAGCCGGTGAAATGGTAGAATTGACGGCCATTAAGAAGCTGGCCCACTACCTGCCCATTGCCGTCGCCGATGGCAGCAACCTCGACGCGCGTACACAGGTAGCCTTTGCCAATACGCTGGGCGGCTACTCCATGGACGTCAGCACCTGCACGAGCGAACACAGCCTGGAACACGCCCTTTCGGCGTACCACCAGGAATTGCCCCATGGCGCCGGCTTGATCATGCTCTCCCTGGCCTATTTCGCCACCTTTATCGAAAAACACGCCTGCGACGACCGCTTCATCGATATGGCCCGGGCCATGGGCGTCGTCGATGCCAATAAACCGGAAGATTTCCTGACAGCGCTCAAGGCTATGCAGGAAGCGTGCGGCGTAGCGGACCTCAAGATGAGCGACTATGGCATTACGCCTGACGAATTCCCCAAGATGGCCAAGAATGCCCGTGACAGTATGGGCCCCTTGTTCCTCTTCGATCCGGCAGAACTTTCTGATGAGGATATTATTCACATTTATCAGGCATCGTACCGTTAAGCTGTGACCATATAGGTGAAAAGGCTCCCTGTGGCTGTTCGCATACTCGAAAGGCTATAGGGAGTTTTTATATGCGAATATGGTAAAAGCGTATAAATCATAGAAAATAGATAAATTTGGTGTTCTATTTTCTATTCCTACGTTGTATAATAAAAGAACAAAAAGAAGATAATGTGAGTTAGGAGATGGTTTCCGTGACGATAAAACGCGTATTGGCAATTCATGATCTTTGTTCCTTTGGCCGCTGTTCCTTGACCGCAGCCATTCCTGTAATTTCTGCCTTAGGCTCCCAGGTCTGTCCGTTCCCGACAGCCCTTTTTAGCAACAACCTGACCTACGGGGAATTCGTTTCTAACGACTTGACACCCTTCATGGCCGATATGATGGACAAATGGGAAAAATTAAATCTCCATTTCGACGCGATTTACAGTGGCTTCCTGGCCAATGCTGCCCAGACCGCTGTCGTCCGCGAAGCCGTTACGCGCTTTGCCAAAGACGGCCAGCTGGTTATCGTTGATCCGGCCATGGCCGATGACGGCCAGCTTTATGCCGTATTCGACCAGTCCATGGTAGAAGAAATGAAGAAACTCGTCGCCGTTGCCGGTCTCATTACACCGAACTACACGGAAGCCTGCCTCTTGACGGATACACCGTGGCGTGAAACGGCGCCAACGCGGGATGAATTGGAAACGCTCTGCCGCAAGCTTCTGGCGTTGGGGCCAAAACAGATCATCATCACCTCTGTACCGGGTGCAGCCAATGAAATCCAGGTCGTCAGCCAGAGTGCCGGCGAAGACGATTTCCAGATCTACGCTGTACCGCGTATTCCCTTTGGTACCTGTGGCACAGGCGATATCTTTACGAGCGTCATTACGGGCTGCGTACTCAAGGGCAAAGCCCTGGCAGAAAGCACGCACATTGCCGCCGATTTCCTAAGCGAAGTCATTCAGGCTACTCTCGATTCGGGTATCGACCCGCGTCAGGGTATTCAGCTGGAAGATAAGCTGCCGGCACTGCTAAAACTCTGATTTCTTAGCGATTCCTACTTCCACGAGAGGCTCTTCTCCCGTGGAAGTTTTACGTATGGGGGGAAGATACACTATGTTTGTTACTGTACTCAAATGGCTCGCCGCTATCATTGCCGTCATTGGCGCCGGTGCGTATTGGTTCGTCTCGCTGCCGCAGATGGATCCGCTCATGACGCCTGAGCGCAAGGCCCGCATTGAAGCGTCACCACACTATGTGAACGGCCAGTTCGTGCCGGAGACGCCGCACACGCCTGTAACACCGTCGTGGTCCTTCTGGAAAGAATTTCTCTTTCCTACGCCGGGCAAGACCATTCCTGCCGTTCCTATGGTTGCGGAAAAAACGGATCTCAAAGCACTGGACCCGCAGCAGGACGTCGTCGTCTGGCTGGGCCACTCGTCCTTTTATATGCAGCTGCACGGTAAGAAAATCCTCATCGATCCCATTGCCGCTACGTATGCGTCACCAGTGCCCTTCGTAGACAAAGCCTTTGACGGCAGCAACGTCTATGGTCCTGACGATATACCGGACGACATCGACGTTATGGTCCTGTCTCACGATCATTGGGATCACTTGGATTATGACTTCGTTCGTGCCATTGAGCCTAAAGTCAAGCATGTCGTCACAGGCCTGGGCAACGGCGGCTACTATGCAAAATGGGGCTACCCCTTGTCTAAGATCGCTGAAGAAGACTGGAATACGCCAGTCAAAATCGACGACGACCTGACTGTCTGGGTCTTGCCGGCCCGTCACTTCTCAGGACGCATGCTGCACCGCAACCAAACCCTGTACGCCAGCTTTGCCTTCATTACGCCGGACCGTAAGGTATTCTATAGCGGCGACGGCGGTTACGACGGCCGCTTCAAGCGTATAGGCGACCAGTTTGGCGGCTTTGACCTGGCTCTCCTTGAAGACGGCCAGTACAACGAAAATTGGGCCTCTGTCCACATGATGCCCGAAGAAACAGCCCAGGCCGCCGTCGATCTCCGGGCCCGCGAAGTTGTACCCTGCCACAACGGCAAGTACCCCTTGTCTATGCACGACTGGGACGAACCGTACAAACGCATCGTCGCTGCTTCAGCCGGAAAAGACTATTATTTAGCCACGCCGGAAATCGGCCAGGTCGTACGCATCGGTGATACACAGCAGACCTTTACGCACTGGTGGGAACAAATGCGGTAGTAATTGTTGCATTTTCGTGTCATTTTATCTCTTTTTCTTGCTTTTTTTCTTCGAAACAGCTAATATAGAATACGTTCAAAAACGAGGGCAGCATGCCGTTTGCATGCTGCCCGTCTATTTTTTGCGGTCTTTTAGGACCCTTGGGGGAGAAGAGAATGGATTGGTTTGTTTCGGTTTATAATATGATGAGCAGAGAAATAGAACATGGTGGCCCGCACGTGCACATGCTGGCCTTTTTTCTGTTTATCGGCATCGGTATTTTTATTTTGCATTGGGTCTTCCGCGGCCTCATCGAGCTTTTGTGCCGAGTTACACCTGTACGCCGGGAAAGCTGGCGCAATACGTTCCGCTTCATGCCGACTCTCCTAGGGATTCTCCTGGGTATTCAGCTGACGAAGGGCATACTCAATTTGCCCGATTTCGTGCAAAATATCTTAGAGCGCCATTATCACAGCGTCGTCATCATTACGGTGACCTTCTTCTTTGCCCACCTCCTGTCGAGCTACCTGAAGAGCAAGCTCATGAAGAGCGGCAATGAATCGGCAACGACGTCCATCCTCACGACTATCGTCGACTTAGGTGTCTACATGGTAGGCCTCATCATCATTCTCGGCTCCTATGGCATTTCCATCTCGCCCCTCCTGACGGCTCTCGGTGCAGGCAGCCTGGCGTCGGCCCTGGCCCTGCAAGATACACTGGCCAATCTCTTTTCAGGGATTACGACGCTCCTGTCCCGGCAGGTGCACATGGGCGACTATATCCGCCTCGCCTCCGGCGAATCAGGCCGCGTGACCGACATGAACTGGCGCAACACTACCATTCGTACCGGTACGGGAAATATGGTCATCGTGCCGAACAAAAGCATCGCCTCGGCGACCCTCACGAACTACGAACAACCTTTGGCCGAATGCACCATTTCCATTCCCCTGACTATTACGTACGACAACGACCTGCAACACGTAGAAGACGTGACCCTCCGCGTAGCCCGGGACATTCTCGAAAGCAGCGAAAGCGGCGTCACCGGTTTTGAGCCGTTGGTCCGCTTCGACACTATGGGCGATTATGGCATTACCTTCAACGTCGTCCTGCGGATTCGCAACATCGTCGACGAAGCCGTTCTCAGGCACGAATTCATCAAAGAAATCTTTACGGTCTATCAAAAGGAAAATATACAGCTCCTAATTAGGAAAGACTAAGAAATAAGCCGGGCTGGCGTACTATGCGCAGGACATAGCACGCCAGCCCGGCTTCGTTACACTTGGCCTGCTCATTGCGCTCGCAGCGGTAAGGACTAGGACGCTTTCGGCCTGCCTCAGGGACTGTACGTGACGCCTCTGCGAGCCACTTTCTTCCCGGAAAAAGCTAAATCAATATCCCATGCAGATGATCCACTTCATGCTGAATCACTTCAGCCGTAAATCCCGTGAATTTCTTTCGTTTTTTCTTGAAATGGACATCCTCATACTGCACCTCAATCGTTTCAAAACGCGTACACGGCCGCGTCCCTGTCAGGGAAAGACAGCCTTCCTCCGTTTCGTAGGTGTTCTTCGACGTCTTCACGATTTCCGGATTATACATGATGATCGTCTTCTTATCATGGCGAAAGGCGATGATAGCTTTGGTACTGCCAATCATATTTGCCGCCAGGCCTGCGCACGTTTCCAAATGCGCCTCCAGTGTATCCTTTAAATCCACCGCCACAGCTGCATCGTCCGGCGTCGCTGCCTCAGCATGGCGCTGAAGGAAAATGATATCTCGCACAATTTCTCGTTTCATATATATATCCTTTCTCCTTATATGGTGCTATAATATACCCGATAGGTACAGAATTGACTAGCTACACCTAGTATAATAGACGAAAGAAGGAAAGAACACAATGGCAAAAATATTACTTATCGCCGGTCATCCCCATCCGGAACAATCCCTGGCGAACGCCACCATTCTAGAAGAAATCAAAAAATCTGACTTGGACATCACCATCGAAGACTTGGCCGCAAAAGGCTGGAACTTCGACATTCCGGCAGAACAGGCCGCCGTCAAAGCAGCCGACGTCTTGGTTTTCCAATTTCCCTTTTATTGGTATTCTTATCCGGCCCTCCTCAAGAAATGGGTAGAAGAAGTCCTGGCCCACGGCTTCGCCTATGGCAGCCAGGGCACAGCTCTGCAAGGCAAAGACTTCATCATTTCCTTCACTGCCGGCGCGCCTTTTGACACATACAAAGCAGGCAGTACGCAAAACCGCCCGGTGGCAGAATACCTCTACAACTTCCAGCAGCTCGCCGAATTCACGGGCATGAAACTCCACGATCCCATCGTCACCTACGGCTGCATGTACGTCCCTGGCGTCAGCACCGAAGAAGACAAGAAGCGCATCATCAGCGACTGCAAAAAGAGCGCAGCAAGACTGCTAGAAGAATTGAAGAAATGCTAAGGCAAGCCAAAAGACGTCCACACAGGGCGTCTTTTTTTTTCAATGTATATAATTATATGATTTGAATTATACAAGATAAAGAATGATTAATGACAAATCAGTATGCATGATGGATGAAAAACCATGCTATAATAAAATTAGATAAATAACGATACGTGATTAGATAGGAATCGAGCCATTTCATAAGGAGAGCGTGGCTAAGAGAGAGAGATAGCACCAACCATGTTGGTGGAGGTGGTAGTATGATTGGGAAGAGAAAATTGGCCCTTTGCGTGCTTTTGGGCCTTATGGGCTGTGGCCTGGCACATGCTACACCGGTCCAGGCAGAGACGAGTATTACCAGTACAGATGATTTGACGACCACTGCAAATGCACAGGTCATGGGCCGCAGCCCCTATGCGGTCTACGCTCCTGCGCAAGCGGCAGACAAGCTGACCATCAACTTAGCAACGTTTACGCCGGCAAGGCCTTCACAAACGGCACTGTTTGGGTCGTATACCGACAAGGCTGCAGAACCGGTAACCGGTAAAAATATAACTATTTCTGGTACGGGGACCACACAGACTTTGGCATACATTGCGGGAGCGTATGGTGACGCCGGTACTCTCGGTTCCTATACGGAAGGCAATACTGCACCCAGCAATACCGTTACCGTAACAGGCGGCAGTGCTTCTGAACTTGCTGCGGCCATGAGCAATACCGGTACGGTGACAAATAATCAACTCAATATAAGCGATGCCGCGCAATTTGATCAAGCCTATGGCGGCTACAGTCAAACTGGCAATGCCACATATAATGTGCTCCATATGAATGGTATCAAAAAAAATAACTCTGCCTTAGAGTTTACCCTTTACGGCGGCAAGTCCAACAGCAATACCGGTGTGGCTTCCCATAATACCGTAGAAGTCTGGGACTCCACAGGCGGGGACATCTTTGGGGGCAGATCGGCAAATGATGGCAAGATAGACTACGGTGCCCGCTCGGATGATAATACGGTCACAGTACACAACAGCAATTTCAGGTATATTTATGGCGGCTATGAAGGCTACACGGCGGATGGAAACGTGGTCACAATAGAAGACAGCACCATCGGCAATGTCCATACAGCCTATATCCAAGGCGGCACCAGTGCCAGCCAGAATCAGACAACCATCAAAAACAGTACCATAAGCGGTGAAATCGTAGGGGGCTGGGTCTATAGCTCCAATTATGGAAACGCTGCGGACAGCAAGGCCGATGAGAATACCATCACGCTGACGGATGTGACGCTGAATGATTCCAACTTAGGCATTATAGCCGGCATGAATAGTACCAACGGGGAAGCCAACGGCAATACCGTTCATTTGACCAGCGGCACGCTGACTCAGTTCAAGCAATTATATGCAGGGTTCTCTTCTGGTCCAGCCAATAACAACCATTTGATTATCGACCAGGGAGCTGAAATTTCTAATGTTTCTTACAATACGGCAAGTGGACGCGGAACAACGGAAGCCAAAGGAAATACAGTGCAAATTGATGGCACGCTGGGAGAGGGAATGAATCTCATGGCTGGCTCTGCAGAAGCCCCTAAAGGCATTATTAATGGCAATATATTCACTGTGGGCAAAACCGGCCGTGTATACTCTGATGACGTCATAGCCAGCGCCAGTGCAACCGGTCAGGGTGGAGAGGCCAATGAAAATGTCATGACTATCGAAGGCTATGTAGGTGAGGGCGCTCTGGTTGTGGGAGCCTGGAATTATGGAGGAGATAACACAGGTGATAAAAACACCGTGAATGTCTCAGGCACCTTGGACGCAGGCGTTCTCGTCTGCGGCTCTTCCGATTCTGTTTATGCCTATTATTATGGGCCATTGAATGTGGAATCCAATGAAAATACCATCAACCTCCAAAAAGGCGCTAACCTGGGCGTCGGCACCGTCTTTTATGGCGGTCAAGGCACCGTAGCCGATGGCAATACGGTGAACATCGAAGACGGTGTTACCTTTGCTGCAGGCACTTCTGTTGGCGATGACATTGATATCGTGGCCGGCGTCGGCCGTACGGAAGCGAATGACAATACCATCAATCTGCTAGGCACGGTTTCCGCCTCAGGCCTTCACCTCAGCGGCGGCCTGTTTGGCCAGGAATACGACAGCGGTACGTATATCGTCAATGGCGTGAGCGGCACGAATAACACCCTCAACGTCTACACCTTGAACAACAACGTAAAAGAAATCGCGGCCTTCCAAAATCTCAACTTCTACATCCCCAAAGAAGCCGTCAACGGCAGTACCATGCTCACCATCACCGGCGGCGCAGCGACGGACCTTACGGGTGCCACCATCAAGGCCGGTGCCAGTGACGCGACCATCCTGAACGTAGGCGACAAGATCAACCTCCTCGTCAACGAAGCCGGCGTTACGACAGACGAAGACCAGTCGAGTACTACGGCAACGAAATATGGCATTCTGACGGACGCGGGCTTTGCTCAGACGGGCGTCGAAGTCAAGAAGGATGGGGAAGATAAGATCATTGCCACCATTACGAAATTAGCGCCCAAGCCACCAGAACCAGAGCCGGAACCAGAGCCGGAACCAGAACCAACGCCTGAACCAAAACCGGAACCCGAACCTAAGCCCGAACCGGCAGCTACACTGAATCCGGGTACGAAATCTCTTGCCGAAGGAAAAGTAGATGGCCTGGCTGGTCTGAAGCATAACATCCAGTTCGTTGCTACAGACGGTGTCCAAAGCGCCATGGCAGCTGCCCAGACAAACGCTGTAGTCAACAGTCAGGACAGTGGCAAAGGCAGTAACAATACCTCCGGCATGAAGCTCAATATGGATGCTATGGCACGCTTCACACCCTATGCCGTCATGGGCGGTGAATCATTGCGTCATAAGACCGGTTCGTATGTGCGCAGCCACGGCTTCAACGTCAACGTCGGCCTCGTCCGTCGTCTCCAACGCCAGGACTACATCGACACGATCATGCCCTTTGTCGAATATGGCAAAGGCAATTACTCTGCATTCCTCGATGACGGTGCCCGCGGTGACGGAGAACACCAGTACCTGGGTGGCGGCATCCTCGTCCGTAGAGACAAAAGCGACGGTCTCTACTACGAAGGCAGCCTTCACGGCGGCCACATCAAAGGCGACTACACGGGCATCATCGAGGGTACCCGCGTTGCCTACAACTCGAATTCGCCATACGTAGCTATGCACGCCGGTATCGGTAAAGTACGGCCTCTCCAGAAGAACACCAGCCTCGATACGTACGCCAAGCTCTTTTGGACCCATGAATGTAGCGATACGGTTACCCTGCGTAGCAGCGGTGGCCAGGCCCGATACCACTTCGATGCCATGGATTCTGTTGCTACCAGACTAGGTGTTCGTTGGAACCGTACCATTCGAAAACATCAAAAGGTATACATTGGCACAGGCTGGGAATACGAATTTAGCGGTGACGGCTGTGCTATCTATAACGGTCTGCGTACGCAGTCGCCGAGTCTCCCGGGTTCGAGCGGTTTCCTGGAAGCTGGCTGGCAAACAGAAGCTACCAAGGATGACCCGTACACGCTGGACCTCCACCTGACCGGCTGGACAGGCCTGCAGCATGGCTTTACCTTGGCAGCCCGTTTCAACTACCAATTTTAGATACAAAAAGACGTCCTTACATAGGGCATCTTTTTTAATGGAATGTCTGCCTCATGTGCTACGGACAAAGAGAAAAAAATATGGAACTATATTTTTAGCTTATGAATTTATCAACAACGATAAGTTTTATAACTATGATAATTTCATATGAATAAGTTCTCTTATATAATAAATAATAATTAATGTTGATTAATAATTGTAATATGTTATAATAAAAATGAAGAATTATTATTAAAGAATAAATTTATTTCTTTGCTTGACGAGTGCCTTTGATCAAAGAGGCACTGCATCATATAAGGGAAGAGAACAGTCATAATAGACGAAAGTGGGGGTGCTAGTATGACGAAAAATCAGAAATTAATTCTTTTGGTACTTATCAGCATGATGGGCTGTGGCCTGGGAAGTATTACACCCGCACAGGCAGCAACGACTATTACAAGCGTAAACGACTTGCAAGACAAGCAAACTGTACACTTTGGTGCCAGTTTCAATGACTATGACGTGTATGCACCCAAGACGGAATTAGGAACAGACGTAACCTTAGACCTGCAAAGCTTTTCGCCAACACGGCCAGCCAGTACGAATCTTTTTGGCGTTTACACCAAGGATACTGATGCGGCCCCTGTAACAGGTGTCCATTTTACTGTCACTAGTACAGGCACAGCCGATTCCCTGCAAAACATTGCCGGAGCTTACTCTGAAAACGGCGATGTCGGTTCCTATACCGAGGGCGTCACGACAGAACCGAGTAATATAACGATTGTTACCGGTGGCACAGCTTCCGATATGGCTGGCGGCATCAGTGAAAAGGGAAATGCCCTGAACAATGAACTCGACATCAGTGGCTCGGCTCAGCCTGGTTCAGCCTATGGCGGACGCAGTACAGCAGGAGATGCATCGTACAACGTGCTCAAGGTCGATCTCCCTGATGCGACGAAGGGTATGGGGCCTATATGGTGGTTCCACTTCCCAGGGCAACGCGTCTTATAACAAGGTAGAAATTACTACAGGAAATGCAGATTCTCTGGTCTATGGCGGCTATGCCTCCGGATCCGGCAATGTGAATAACAATCAGGTTATCATCCACGATGGTGTATTTTCTACCGTAGATGGCGGCTATAATGGCGGCAGTGGAGAAAATGATACGGCTGATGGAAATACTATCGTGATGGAAAAAGGTACTATAAAAGACGATATTACGGGAAGCTATACGTTTAAAGGAACCAGTGCCTGCAACAATATAGTAACATTAGGAGACGTCACCCTTTACGGGACCATTGCGGCTGGCAATGCCTCTTATGGTGAAAAGGCCTCTAACAATAAAATTGAACTTACAGGTGGTACAGCTGATACACCGTTTACGTATACACCGCGTATGATGGTCGTAGGCTTAAGCAATGGCGTATCTGATGAAAACAAGCTGATTATAGGAAAGAACAGTATCCTTGACACAACTAGCAGCTATATCATAGTCACAGAAGGAACGTCACAAACCAACAACAATTCCGTAGACCTGCAGGGAACGCTCGCTTCCGGAGAGAATGTCTACATTGGCTATGTTTTGGGGGATAACGGCGTAGCCAAAGAAAATACGTTCACTTCTACAGGCGGCACTATCGGTAACGGCACTAACATTTATATAAGTTTAGCGCCTAAGACAAACGCTATGGCAAGCGGTAATATCGGCACCTTGAATAAAGGTACCACTGTAGGAGCAGGTGTCACTATAGAAGTGGCCGAAGGTGTGACTGTAGATAGCAATATCATGAATATTAACGATGGTGTGACCTTTACCTCCGGTAATGACATCAACATTGCTGCTGGATACGGCTACAGCAGTGCCACAAACAATATTGTCAATTTAAACGGCACTGTTGTTGGTGATGGCCTTTGCCTCTATGGCGGAATGGCTCCCACGAGTACAGGCAACACCCTCAACGTCAAAAGTCTGAACAACGAAGTCAAGGAAATCGGCTATTTCCAAAACCTGAACTTCTACATCCCCAAAGAAGCCGTCAACGGCAGTACCATGCTCACCATCACCAGTGGCGAACCTACAGACCTTACGGACGCCACCATCAAGGCCGGTGCCAGTGACGCGACTATCTTGAATGTAGGTGACAAGATCAATTTGATTGTCAACGAAGCCGGTGTTACGACAGACGAAGATTCGGAGAGTGCTACGGCAACGAAATACGGCGTTCTGACAGATGCGGGCTTTGCCCAGACCGGCGTCGAAGTCAAGAAGGATGGGGAAGATAAGATCATTGCCACCATTACGAAATTAGCGCCCAAGCCACCAGATCCGGAACCTGAACCGAACCCGGACCCGAAACCTAATCCTAATCCGAATCCTGAACCTAATCCTGAACCTAACCCGAAACCCGAACCGGCGGCATCCTTGCATCCAGGCACCAAATCCCTCGTAGAAGGGAAAGTAGACGGCCTGGCAGGCCTGAAGCATAACGTCCAGTTCGTCGCTACAGACGGTGTACAAAGTGCCATGGCAGCCGCTCATGCCAACGCCATCGCCAACGGTGGCGGCCCCCATGGTCCAGGCCCTGGTGGGCCTCAAGGACCGGGTCCTGGTGGACCTCATGACCCCGGTAAAGACGGAAAAGGCAGCAGTGGCAGCAATGGTGCGTCAGCTATGAAACTCAACATGGACGCCATGGCCCGCTTCACTCCTTATGCCGTCATGGGCGCTGAATCCCTGAAGCATAAGACCGGCTCGTACGTGCGCAGCCACGGCTTCAACGTCAATGTCGGCCTCGTCCGTCGTCTCCAACGCGAGGACTACATCGACACGATCATGCCCTTCATCGAATACGGTAAAGGCAATTACTCGACCTTCCTCGACAGCGGCGCCCGCGGTGACGGTGAACACCAATACCTGGGCGGTGGCATCCTCGTCCGTAGAGATCGGAACGACGGCCTCTACTACGAAGGCAGCCTCCACGGCGGTCACATCAAAGGCGACTACACGGGCATCATCGATGGCACCCGCGCTGCTTATAACTCCAGCTCGCCCTACATCGCCATGCACGCCGGCATCGGCAAGGTCCTGCCCTTGCAGAAAAATACGAGTCTCGACGTGTACGCTAAGCTTTTCTGGACCCACGAAGGCAGCGACACCGTCACCCTGCGCAGCAGCCGCGGCCTGGCCCAATACCATTTCGATTCTATGGACTCCGTAGCTACCCGCCTGGGCGCACGCTGGAACCGCACGGTCCGGAAACACCAAAAACTCTACATCGGTACGGGCTGGGAATATGAATTCAATGGTGACGGCATTGCCTCCTATAATGGTTTGCGTACGCAGTCGCCGAGTCTCCAAGGCTCGAGCGGCTTCCTAGAAGCCGGCTGGGCCACCGAAGCCACCAAAGACAACCCGTATACGCTGGACTTCCATGTCACAGGCTGGACAGGCCTGCAAAAAGGTATTACCCTGGCAGCGCGCTTCAACTACCAATTCTGATGAGTGAAAAGAGGCCGTCAGGCCTCTCTTCCCCTTGGGGAAGATGCCCTGAAAAGGGCAGATAGGGTTCATTTCATAGTCCACCACTCACATCAATTATCGATACTAATACAAAAAAAGAGGACGTCCTTCTACAGGACGCCCTCTTTTTGCGCACATAGAATATTATTCTATAAAAGAAAAAGTTTCACTTTATCGCAGTAAAGTATTTATTTTTTATTACAAAAATATCATATAACAACAAGAATTTAGATTATGAAAATTTCATATAGTTATAAACAAATCATGACAAATTATAATAAAGATTGATTAATAATTAATATATGTTATAATGTATTGAAGAAATAACTATATGTTAATAAATATATTTTATTATAAATCAAAACACTATAAAAATTTGGTCACAAAAGCACGCTATGTGCCAAGAGAGTTGTGAGGTGTAATCATGACGAAGAACAAAAAATTAGCTCTTTATGTACTCATAGGCCTCATGACCTGTGGCCTGGGAAGCACTATTCCCGTCCGGGCAGCAACGACAACCATTACCAATGCGGATGAATTGAATGTAACTGTAGTGAATAAACAGGGTGAAGCTGTCTATACCTACGATATTTATACGCCCAAACCAGAGGCCGGAAAAGACGTAACCATTGACTTGACCAGCTTTTCGCCAGCGGGATCCCACGAGAAGGAAGTATTTGGCTATTATACGAATGATTCAGCAGCGGAGCCCATTACCGGCATGAACTTGACTTTTATCAGTCTTGGTGGGACTCACCAGGTGAGCACGATTGCCGGGGCTTATTCTGAAAGTGGTGATGTGGGATCCTATACGGGACCTGCCGGTGAGGACGAAGTAGCAGGAACGACAGACTCTCCCAGCAATACTGTTACTATCACGGGCAATATACCGAGTACAGTTATGGCTGGATATAGCTACAGCGGCACTGTGACCAATACTAAACTGATTTTGAAGGACCAGGCTGATGTATCGAATCTAGCTGTTTACGGTGGCTACAGTCAGAAAGGAAATGCCACCCATAATACGACCTACATCGATTTGCCGGCTGAGACGAGCTCTTTAGGATTAATTTTTGGCGGGATTACAGGAACGAAGGATGCATCGTACAATAAGATAGAAATTAAATCACTAGGAGATGGAAGTAATGTTATTGGCGGCGAAACATTTTACGGCAATGCCAGTCATAATCAGGTAATCATCGACGATGCTACCGTTGCTACCACCATAGGCGGTAACGTGACGGGTCCTGGTGGTGCTGCTGACTGGAACACGGTTACGATAAATAAAGGTACTGTAAAAGATACGGGCGTTCTTGGTGGTTATGCTCCTAACGGAACAACGAGTGCCAGCCATAATACGGTAACCATTGGGGATGTACAAGTTTCCGGAGTTTTTTTGGGTGGTGTAACAAATGGTACGGACGCCAGTTACAATACCATTAATTTTACAGCGGGTGCCGATACACCGCATACCTATGAGCCTTATTTTTTGTACGTAGGCAATAGTAATGGTACAGCTAATTCCAACCAATTACATGTCGGCAAAGGCACGACGATCGTATCAACGCTCTATAGTATTGCTGGTGCCGGTAATACCGAAGCTAATGAAAATACAATAGACGTTTCCGGTTCTCTCTCAGCGGGTAACTATATCGTAGCAGGCTGGGCTAATACAAATGCCAATGGAAATATCATAAACGTTTCCGGCTCTATTTCAGCGGGTGCATTGATTGTTGCAGGCTTGGCTGATGCTAAAGCCGATGAAAATAAAATAACCATTTCCGGCTCGCTTCCTGATGGACAAACTGTCTATGCAGGCACAGGGGGTGGAGAGGCAAATGAAAATCAATTGACCATTTCCGGGTCCATCGGCTCTGGGTCAATGCTGTTTGCCGGTGAAGGCAGTACAACGGCTAATGGCAATATCGTGACCATTGACCAAGGAGCCGTTTTCTCTGAAAGTGCCTCGTCCGATACCCGTGTTGTGGCCGGCAATGGCACGACGGATGCATCAAATAATATCGTAAATTTGAATGGGACCGTCCAATCTTCCAGCCTGGACCTGTATGGCGGGCTCATGGGGCTGAGCTATGACAGCAATAGCTGGAACTATGGTGGCGAGAGTGGCACGGGCAATATCCTCAACGTCAAAAGCCTCAACAACCAAGTCAAGGAAATTGCCGGTTTCCAAAACCTCAACTTCTACATCCCTAAAGAAGCTGTAAACGGCAGCACCATGCTCACCATCACTGGCGGCACCGAGACGGATCTCACGGGCGCCACCATCAAGGCCGATGCTAGTAATGCCACCACCTTGAACGTCGGCGACAAAATCAACCTCCTTGTCAACAACGCCGGTGTCATCACAGATGGGACTACGCAATATGGCGTTCTCACGGATGCAGGCTTTGCCCAGACTGGCGTAGAAGTAAAGAAAGAAGACGAGAAAACGGTTATCGCTACTATTACGCGACTACCTGTAAAACTACCGAACACTTCGGATAATTCTTCGGATAATCCTTCGGAGGACACTCCGAATACGCCTTCAAAAGGATTAACCAATCCCCGGGGCAGTCTGCCTGATACGTCAGAAAATAAGCCTTCCGATACTTCTTCAGATAAGCCGGCAAGCGAGCCCGAAAAGGCAGCAACGCTGCATCCGGACACGAAATCCCTCGTAGAAGGGAAAGTAGACGGCCTGGCAGGCCTGAAGCATAACCTCCAGTTCGTCGCTACAGATGGCATCCAAAGCGCCATGGCAGCCGCTCAGGCCAACGCCGTCGTCAATAGCAGCGACAGCAGCAAAGGCAGTGGCGGCGATAACGGCAGCAACGGCGCGTCAGCGATGAAACTCAACATGGACGCCATAGCCCGCTTTACGCCCTATGCCGTCATGGGCGGCGAATCTCTCCGTTACGAAACGGGCTCGTACGTGCGCAGCCACGGCTTCAACGTCAACGTCGGCCTCGTCCGCCGTCTCCAGCGGGAATCGTATATCGACACGATTATGCCCTTTATCGAATACGGTAAAGGCAATTACTCGACCTTCCTCGACAGCGGCGCCCGCGGTGACGGTGAACACCAATACCTGGGCGGTGGCATCCTCGTCCGTAGAGATCGGAACGACGGCCTCTACTACGAAGGCAGCCTCCACGGCGGTCACATCAAAGGCGACTACACAGGTATCATCTATGGCACTCGCTCTGCTTACAACTCCAGCTCACCCTACATCGCCATGCACGCCGGCATCGGCAAAATCCTGCCCTTGCAGAAAAATACGAGTCTCGACGCGTATGCTAAGCTCTTCTGGACACACGAAGGCAGCGACACGGTCACCCTGCGTAGCAGCAATGGACAATCCCAATACCATTTCGATTCTATGGACTCCATCGCCACCAGACTAGGCGTACGCTGGAACCGCACGGTCCGGAAACACTAAAAACTCTACATCGGTACAGGCTGGGAATATGAATTTGACGGCGATGGCATTGCCTCCTATAATGGTTTGCGTACGCAGTCGCCGAGTCTCCAAGGCTCGAGTGGCTTCCTCGAAGCCGGCTGGACCACCGAAGCGACCAAAAACAACCCGTACACGCTGGATTTTCACCTGACCGGCTGGGCAGGCCAGCAAAAAGGCTACGCCCTGGCAGCGCGCTTCAACTACCAATTCTAATCCCACTTTCCCTGAGGGGAAGTGGCCGTGAATGCGGCCGATAGAGGCAAAGTGAAAAGCTTCATAATGTAGAGAGACAAAAGCGCTAGAGGTAAAATGAGCCTACTGCAAAGTGCAAATTTCTAAATGGGCAAATACAACTACAATGCACTCCTCTCAGATACAGTGTCTTCACCAATCTGAAGGCACGGTATCTTTTTACACAAATTATATTGACATAGCGTCAGAAAAAAATATAAACTCATATTATGACATGACGTCAGAAAAAAGGAAGTGATCATGTGAAAGTATCGCGCGCCGTCGTAGCCCAGCGCCCTCAGGAAATTACCCGGGCCTGCCGCAAGCTCTACGAAACGATGACTTTTCAGGAAATTTCCCTCAAGGACATCAGCAGAGAAACAAGCCTTTCCCGGCCGGCCCTCTACAACTATTTCCAATCCAAAGAAGAAATATTCCTGGCTATCCTGCGGGAAGAATACGATCTCTGGGCCGCGTCCCTCCAAGACATCCGCCAGCAGCACGATACCATGACCGTCACTGATTTTGCTGACGCTGTCGGACAGAGCCTGGAACAGCGGACGACCATGTTAAAAATTCAATGTATGAACCTCTACGAAATAGAAGAACACAGCCGTTTGGAACATTTGACGGCTTTTAAAGAGTCTTATGGTCATGCCCGGGACGTCATGGATGATTGTCTCAAAGCCTATGTGCCGGACCTGACGAAAGAGGAACGGCAGATTTTCCACTACACCTTCCTGCCCTTTATGTACGGCATCTATCCGTACGTCTATCCTACAGCGTGGCAGCTCGAATCCATGCGGTTAGCCGGCATCGACCGGCCGGACGTATCCATCCGCCAGCTGACCCGCCATTGTATCTGCAAACTATTGACCAAGGGGGATTAAAACATGAACACACGCACAATAGGCAAACTCACTGTCTCAGAAATCGGTATGGGCTGTATGGGTTTTTCCCATGGCTACGGTGCCGTGCCGCCGGAAGCGTACAGCATAGACGCTATACGCGCCGCCTATGATTACGGCTGCACCTTCTTTGATACGGCCGAAACGTACGGCCGGGAACAATTTTACCCGGGCCACAACGAAGAACTCGTCGGCAAAGCCTTGAAGGATATCCGTAAAAACGTCGTTTTGGCGACAAAGCTGCACATAACGACAGAAGAATACATTCCATCAGAACCGATCTACAACATTCTGCGCAGCCACCTCGACGCGTCCCTCAAACGGCTGCAGACAGACTATGTCGATCTCTATTACTGGCACCGCGTTAACGAAGACATCCCACTTCAGGATGTAGCCGCCGCTATGGGCCGTCTCATCCGGGAGGGCCTTATCCGTGGCTGGGGCCTCTCCCAGGTACCTGTCCAGACCTTGCGCATTGCCCAGGATATTACGCCCTTGACGGCTGTACAAAACCTGTACTCCATGGTCGAACGGGACTGCGAAGACGAACTCATTCCATACTGCCAGGAACAGCACATTGGCCTCGTTGCTTTTTCGCCCATTGCCAGCGGCCTCTTATCCGGCAAGGTCACAGCCGATACGAAATTTACAGGCGACGACGTACGCAAATTCGTGCCTCAATTATCTCAGGAAAACATCAAGGGCAACCAGCCCATTGTCGACCTCTTAGCCGGCTGGGCCAAGCGCAAGAACTGCACGAGCGCTCAGATTTGCCTGGCCTGGATGCTGAAGAAATATCCCCACGTCATTCCCATTCCCGGCTCGAAGAACAAGGAACGGATCCTGGAAAATCTCAAGGCTTCGGAAGTCGTGCTCACAGACGCTGAATTTGCCGAACTGCAGCAAGGCCTCGACGCCTGCCAGGTCTATGGTCACCGGGGAATCGATGAATCACAGCAACGCTCCTTTAGCCGTAATTGGCGTAAGGAATAAGGGAAAAACAGAAAAGAAATGCATTTGCAATTATAACAAAAGAGATATACAATAATCCCAAGGGGTGATTAATATGAAAAAACTCGTAGCCTATTTTTCTGCCGGCGGCCGGACTGCCGGGAAAGCAAAAGAATTAGCCAAACTCGTCGGTGCTGACTTACAGGAAATCGTACCGGCCCAGGCCTATACGAAAGCCGATTTGGACTGGCTCGACAAAAAGAGCCGTTCGTCCTTGGAAATGAAAGACGATTATTCCCGTCCGAAATTAGTAGAGGACCATGTCAAACCTTTTGAATACGACGTCGTCTACATCGGGTTCCCCATTTGGTGGTATACAGCCCCGCACGTCATCCTGTCGTATTTGGACAGCCATTCCTTTGGTGATGCCCAAATCGTACTCTTTGCTACGTCTGGTGGCAGCGGCATCGACAAGGCCGTACAGGACCTGAAAGGCAAGTACCCGGAACTCCATATCGTCAAGGGCACCATGCTCAACGGCAGCGTCAGTGGTGACATCCTCTAAAAAATGTATTGACATATCGAAAAATAACGATATAATAGAGCCATGAATGAGATAGAAATTTTTAAGGCATTAGCCAACGAGACAAGATTACAAATATTGAAATGGCTCAAACATCCGGAACAGTATTTCCCGCCCCAAGGGATTCATATCCCTGCAGGAGATACGTTTGAACACAGTGTCTGTGTCGGCGCTATTTGCGACAAAGCAGGCATTTCCCAGTCGACCATTTCCCATTACCTGGACATGCTGCAGCGGGCCGGTCTCTTAGAGTCACGGCGCTACGGCAAATGGACCTATTACCGGCGCAATGAGGAGATGCTCCGCCGTCTGGCTGTGTATATCCGCGAAGAACTGTAAGGGCAGGAGGCAGCTCCTGCCTTTCTCTTCACTCATTCATATCGATATTTTTAGAAATGTAAATCAAAAGGAGATGCTCCTATGCACTTTCATGGTCCCATAGTCCGGCCCCAGACCGATGTCGATAGCTTATTTATTGAAGTCACAGCCGGCTGTTCCCATAATACATGTACATTTTGTAATTTTTACGAAGACACGCCTTTCTGGATAGCACCTCTGGAACAGATCGAAGCCGACCTGCAGGAGGCCAAGCGCTACCAGCCGTATGTCAAGAATATTTGGGCCTCTGGTGGTGACCCCTTTGTCCTCAGCGCAGACAAGCAGATCGCCGTATGGGATCTCATGCGCCGCTACTATCCGGACGCCCGCATTACAACCTACGCTACGATTAACGACATTAAGCACAAGACCGTCGACGACATCAAACGGATTAAAGAACACGGCCTCGATGAAGTCATGATCGGCATCGAAAGCGGTGACGATGACGTCCTCAAAGCCGTCAACAAAGGCTATACGGCAGCTGATATTCTTACGGAATGCCATAAGCTTGATGCGGCCGGCATGACCTACCGCATGATTTACTTAGGTGGTCTGGCCGGTAAGGGCAAGCTCATAGAAAGTGCCAAAAAGAGTGCCGCCATCTTTAACCAGATCCATCCGTACTACATGATGTATACCAACGTGGCCATCCTGCCGGGCACAAAGCTCTACGAACAGACAAAGGCCGGTGAATTTGTCGAAGCGACAGAACGGGAACGGATCGAAGAGGTCCGCGAGCTCGTTGCCGACCTGACCATTCCCATTACGATCAACACCATGACCTCGACCAGCAGCGTCACCTTCGTTACGACCTTGCCGGAAGAACGGGACGTAACACTGCAGCGTCTCGATGCAATCCTGGCTGAGTTCAGTGAACAGGACGAACGGGTCCTGCAGGCCCGGCGCCACAGCATGCGCTACGTCTAAAAGGAGGAGTACCTATGATCCACGCTACACTGCAAATCAAAAACAAAACCTTGACCACACGCCTCGTATTTCCGCCTATGGCGACCCATTCGTCAGCTAAGGGCCACATCAGTGCCGACCTCATCAATCACTATACGGCCATTGCCAAGAACCCCCTCGTCGGTACGATCATTACGGAACACGCCTATGTAGATCCTACGGGCAAGGTAGACGACAAGCAGGTCTCCCTGGCCAGCGACGACGTCCTGCCGGCCCAGCGCCACCTCGTTTCGTCTATCCACGCCGTCCGGCCGGAGCTCATCGTCATCGCCCAGATGAACCATTCCGGCGCCTGGACGAATGAAGACCCTGTAGGCTATGAACTCCTTTCGTCGAGCGATGTCACCTGCCGTGGCAGAAAAGCCAGGGCGCTGACGAAGGAAGAAATCAAATACCTCGTCGGGCAATATGCCGCTGCTGCCCGCCGCGTCCAAGCAGCCGGCTACGACGGTGTAGAAATCCACTGCGCCCATGCGTACCTCCTGAACCAGTTCTATTCGCCCTTGCTCAATACGCGTACCGATGAATACGGCCCGCAGAGTCTGGAAAACCGTACGCGTTTCCTCTTAGAAGTCGTCGCCGCCGTCCGCGATGCTGTGGGCCCGGATTATCTCGTCGCCGTCCGTCTCGGTGGCTGTGACTACCAGCCTGGCGGCAGCACGATTGAAGACGCTGCCCAGACGGCGGTCCTCTTGGAAAAAGCCGGCGTCGACCTCATCGATCTTTCCGGTGGCACTTGCCGCTATATCCGCCAGGATCACCAGGAACCGGGCTATTTCTCCGACATGTCTGCTGCCGTTAAAGCCGTCGTTTCCGTGCCCGTCCTGGTCACAGGCGGCATTCAGACCCCGGCCGATGCGGAAGCCCTCCTGCAAGCCGGCAAAGCCGACCTCGTCGGTGTAGGCCGGGCCCTTTACAAGAATCCCCGCTGGGGCTTCGACCAATAAGAAAAAGTACATATAATAGTATTATATAAAGAGCAGCCCTGTGCGAGGCATCCTTCCTTCGTCACAGGGCTGCTTTTTGTCGTGTTCCATTGGCCAGGCAGGCCTCTTACTGATTTTTTGAGACAACGCTATAACAAAAATGTTCCACTGAAGAAACACATTGTTTTGAGAAAACAAGACTATGCATAAAATGCATAACTTATCCGGAAAAGCTGCCTGTAAGACGGGAATAATCCTTGCTTTTCTCGTAATTCTTGCAATTTTGGCATAGAGAATACAACAATGGTACAGTTTTACTTATTGCACATTTTGGAGTAAAATGGTATAGTATTTTCATAGAAAATCATTCTCAAATTTTACATAGCGTACATAGCAGAAGGACAAGCTGGATGGCCTGTTTCAGGTTGACGCAAAGGAGAGAAACTATGGAATACAAAAAGATTCATTACAGCGTAGAAAATGGCATTGCCCAGATCACCATGGATTATATGAAAAACATGAACGCCATTGATGTCGAAATGGCCGATGAGCTCATCGATGCCCTGGCCATTGCCGAAGGCGATACTGCCGTCCGCACGGTCGTCCTTGCGGGTTCGGAGAAAGCCTTTTCTGCCGGTGGCGACATTGGCTATTTCTACAAACGCATTCAAAGCGGCGGAGAAGTCAACATGGACGAACTCCTGGCCAAAATCGAATACCTCACGGATTATATGAAAAAAATGGACACGATGATCGTCACCTCCGTCAGTGGTCCTGCTGCCGGTGCCGGCGTGAGCCTCGCCCTGAGCGGTGATTTCCTCATCTGCGCCGATAATGCCAAGTTTATCCTGGCCTTCGTCAACCTCGGCCTCGTACCCGATACAGGCGCTACATTCCTCTTGACGCGCAGTATTGGCGTACACCGCACGCTCGAGCTGGCCGCTACGGGCCGTCCGGTCAGCGCTGCCGAAGCCAAAGACTGGGGTCTGGCCTACAAGGTGACGACGCCGGAAGACCTGCACGACGAAACGCTGAAGCTGGCCAAACGCTTGGCTGCAGGCCCGCTCCTTTCGTACAAGAATATCAAACGCCAGGTCTATGCAGCGTCCTTTGCGACGTACAAGGAATGGCTCGCCCAGGCCGAAACGCCGGCCCAGCGCGAATGCATTGCTTCCGAAGACTTTAAGGAAGGCTGCAAAGCCTTTATCGAAAAGCGGAAAGCCCAGTTTAGCGGTACATAACTCTTGAAAGGTGGCATACCAACGTGAAAAATAAAGTATACAGCCTCGACGAAGTGCTGGACCAGTTCCATGACGGCCAGCGCATTATGTTTAGTGATCTCCACGGCGAAATTTCGGCCGAAGAAATCATTACGGGCCTCATTGAAAAGAACGTTCAGAACCTGACCGCCATTGCCATTGCCTCGGGCCAGCCCGACATGGGCGTAGGCCGTCTGGTAACGAGCAAGCAGATTACGAAATTCCTGACCTCCCACATTGGCCTCAACCCGGTCAGCATCGAACGCTATTTGAAAGGGGAAATGGAAGTAGAATTTATTCCCCAGGGCACCTTTGCCGAACGCATCCGCGCTGCCGGCTACGGCCTGGGCGGCATCCTTACGCCCACCGGTGTGGGTACGGAAGTAGCTGAAGGCAAACAGGTTCTTAACCTGGACGGGAAAGAATACCTCCTGGAAATGCCCATTCATGCTGACATTGCCCTTCTCAAAGCGACGAAGGCCGACAAAGCAGGGAACCTCCAATTCCGCCTGACCAGCCTCTGCTGCCAGGATTACATGGCTATGGCAGCCGACAAGGTCATCGTCGAAGTAGAAGAGCTGGTCGAAGTAGGCGAGCTCGGTCCTGATGAAATCGACGTACCGGCACCGGTCGTGGACATGCTCTACGTACGGCAAGGTGAAAAACGGCCTATGTACAAATCGTGGCAGCGCAAACTCGATAAAATCAAAGCTGCTGAAGCAGCAAAAGCGGAAGGGGGCAAGGCATAATGGCTTATACAGGACGCGAACTCATTGCATCACGGTGCGCAAAATTTTTCTCTGACGGTGATTTCGTCAACCTCGGCATTGGCGTGCCCCTCATGTGCGTCAATTACCTGCCTGAAGGCGTACACCTGTGGCTCGAAGCCGAAGTCGGCATCGTCGGCTGCGGCGCTACGCCGAAATGGCAGGACTGGGACCTGGACCTGGCCGATGCCGGCGGCCAGCCGACGAGCATCATTCCCGGCGGCGCCGTCGTACAGCACGATAAATCCTTTGGCTTTAGTCGCGGCGGTCACATTGACGCTACCGTCCTCGGTACGCTGCAGGTAGACCAGGAAGGCAATATTGCCAACTGGAAAATACCGGGCAAGCTCGTACCGGGTATGGGTGGCGCCATGGATCTCTGTGCCGGCGTCAAAAAGATTATCGTTGCCACAGACCACTGCGAAAAAAGTGGCAAGTCCAAAATCCTTAAGAAATGTACACTCCCACTGACAGGTTCTAAATGCGTGACGGACATCGTAACGGAGCGGTGCTACTTTAAAGTGACACCTGACGGCCTGGTTCTCCAGGAACTTGCTCCGGGCTACAGCGTCGACGATATCCGCGCTTGCACAGATGCAAACTTTACCGTGGCCGCCGACCTCGGCGTCATGACCTGACGCAGATACCATCCTCCTGCTGCGTTTCAGGAACTGCCCAAAGACAGCCAGTCCCCCTGTTTTGTAAAAGATAGGGCAGGCTGGCTGTTTTTGCATTGTCTTTTCTTCCTGTATTCCTTATAATGAAATGAATATACGCGAATACGCGAAAGGAAGAGATGTCTTATGCTGCATAACCCGTACGCCCGCTTTGCCTTTTCCATGCTTATTTTTGGTTCTAACGGTATCGTAGCCAGCCATATTCCCTTATCAAGCTATGAAATCGTCCTTTGCCGTACCGTCCTGGGCGGCTCGTGTCTTTTGCTCTTTGCCCTGTGGCAGCATGAGCTGGGACAACTTTTGCACCAAGGACGGCGCATCCTTTGGTTGCTCATTGCCGGCCTGGCCTTGGCAGGCAACTGGCTCTTCCTTTACGAAGCGTACCAGCAGGTCGGCGTCAGCCTGGCCACGCTCTTATGCTACGCCGGTCCTATTTTGGTCATGATCTTATCGCGCTTTGTCTTTGGCGAAGCCTTTACGGTACCACGTGTAGCCGGCATCGTTCTGGTCACGCTGGGCATGGTCTGCATCAACGGCGTTGACTTCCAGGCCCATGGCCTGTCGTGGGGCATGGCCTGCGGCTTCCTTTCAGCCACCTGTTTTGCTATTTTGGTCATTTCCGTCAAGAAAGTACAAGGTCTTTCCGGCTTAGTCAGCTCGGCAGCGCAGCTTCTCATCGCCTCTGTCGTCGTAGCCATCGTCAACCTGAGCGCACCTGTTCCCGACATTCACCTGAGTCTCCCGGCTATTGGCTGGATCTGTCTCTTAGGCTTTATCAACACAGGCTTTGCGTGCTGTCTCTATTTTACGTGCATCCAGGCCTTATCGGCCCAGACCGTATCGATCTGCGGCTACATTGAACCCCTGTCGGCCCTGGCTTTTTCGGTTATCTTCCTGGGTGAAACGCTGACTCTCCTGCAATGGCTCGGCGCCGTCCTCGTCTTAGGCGGCGTAGGTGTAGCAGAATTGCGCGGTCACCGCATCCATGTACAGCGAAATTAATATAGCAAGAAGTCTTGTGAGAAAGGCTTTCCTGAGATATACTATTTGAGCAATGATTCTGATTTATCTATGTAAAAAATGAATAGATAGTATGTAAAACTTCTTTCACCTTTCACGAAAAAGGCATGGAAAAAAGCAGTGTTTTGTATTATTCTATTAGATAAGAGATTGTGAAAAATATCATTTAATATGAAGTGATGGTATTAGCATAGAAAAAAGGAGAAAAAAATGCCTGAATTTCAGTCCAGATTTAAAGAAATACAGCGCCGTGTACCCATTGATGAACATAATTTTTCTATTCAATTCGACGAAACTAAGTGCAAGAATTGCACATTGTGCCGTCGTACCTGCGCTGCTACGCAAACCGTCATGGATTACTATTATCTGCCTAGCACGAACGACATGCCTATTTGCGTCCACTGTGGCCAGTGCGCCGCCGTGTGTCCCTTTGGCGCCATTACGGAAGTCTCTGACGTAGACAAAGTAAAAGCCGCCATTGCCGATCCAAGCAAGGTCGTCATGATCCAGACCGCACCGGCTGTCCGCGTCGGTCTCGGCGAAGCCTTTGGTATGGACCCTGGCACTTTCGTCGAAGGCAAGATGGTTGCAGCCCTCAAGAAGCTGGGCGCCGACTATGTCTTTGATACGGATTTTGGCGCTGACCTGACAATCATGGAAGAAGCCATGGAACTCCTGCACCGCCTGCAGTCCGAAGAAATTCCTATTCCGCAGTTTACGAGCTGCTGCCCGGCGTGGGTTGAATTTTTGGAAACGTACTATCCGGACCTGATGCCGCACCTGTCGTCTACCAAGAGTCCTATCAGTATCTTGAGCGCCGTCATGAAGACGTGGTTTGTAAAACAGCAAAACCTCGATCCGAAAGATGTCGTCATCGTCGACGTCGCTCCCTGCACGGCGAAGAAAGCAGAAATCCGCCGTCCCGAATTGAATGCCTCCGCAGCTTACTGGAACCAGGAAGACCTGCGCGATACGGATATTTCCATTACGACGCGGGAATTGGCCGAATGGATCAAGTCTGAAGGCATCGACTTCGACCAGCTCGAAGACGATCATTTCGATAAAGTCTTTGGCGAATCTACCGGCGGCGGCCGTATTTTCGGCAACAGCGGCGGCGTTATGGAAGCAGCCCTGCGTGCAGCGTACTACTTCTTTACAGGCCGTAAAGCACCGGCCGACTTCATTCCCTTCGAACCGGTCCGCGGTCTCGAAGGCGTCAAGAAGGCAACCGTCGTATTCGGTCACTTCGTCATCCACGTCGCAGCTATCAGCGGCCTCGGCAATGCCCGTAAATTCCTGGATGAACTCGTCGCAGCCGGCAACTTTGAAGACTATTCCTTCATCGAAGTCATGGCCTGCCCGGGCGGCTGTATCGGTGGCGGCGGCCAGCCGAAGGTAAAACTGCCGCAGGTCAAAAAGGTACAGCAGGCCCGTATGGATTCTCTCTACAAGAGCGACGTCGCAGCAGAGTACAAGGCCAGCTGGGAAAACCCGGAAATTCAGGACCTGTACAAGCAGTTCCTCGGCGAACCACTGTCGGAAACGGCAGAAATGATGCTGCACACGTATTTTACGGACCGCAGCGATGACTTGGGCGAAATGAAACACGTGACACCTGTGACAAACCCCATGTCGCCAAGCTATAAACCACCTGTTGATACACCGGCAGAAGCAGATAAAAAAGAATAATTTCACGTATAAGAAAGGGCTTCCGTCCCGTGACGGAGGCTCTTTTGTATGTAAAATTTTCAATTAATATGAGAAAGATAATCGAATACAATTGACATATTTTATCAAATACGCTATAATCATAGCGTTCCGTACGTGTCCCTGTAATACGGAGCGATAAGGAGAACCAGTGCATCTTACGGGAGTAAAAGAGAGGAAACTAGGAAAACTCGCCAATGAAGCCGTGAGTATGTGAACGTTCCTCCTTGTCACAATAAGATACTGTGTCAAAAGGAGAGATGTATAATGAAACGCAAAATCATGTTAACCCTCGCAACGACGATGGCCCTCGGTGCGACCTGCGCCTTTGCTGCCAATCCCTTCGTCGACGTACCGACCGATTCCTGGGCTTACAACGCCGTCGTAGAATTGGCCGATGAAGGCATCATCCAGGGCGTAGATGGCACGCATTTCGAAGGCAACCGTAACATTACACGTTACGAAGCAGCCGAAATGACAGCTAAAGCCATGGCCCACATGGACAAAGCCTCTGTGGAACAGCGCGCTCTCATCAACAAATTGGCTGATGAATTCGCTGACGAACTGAACAGCCTGGGTGTTCGCGTTTCTAACCTGGAAAAGAAAGTCGGCAACGTCAAACTGACCGGCGATGCCCGCGTTCGTTATCAGCATCAGAGCAACAACGCAGACTACCGCAATGATAATTCTTGGGATTACCGCGTTCGTATCCGCGCCAATGCCCAGGTCAACGATCGCACGACCGTTACCTACGGTATCAGCACAGGCGACCTGAACTTTGGTGCTGACGGCTCTATCGATTCGAAAAACGATAACGACCAGGACGTCTTCACAGATGACGCTAAAGTCGATTACAACTTCGGTGGTGACCGCTGGAACCTGAGCGTCGGCCGGACCGATACGTACATCCTCGGCGGTGACAACGCCTATGGTTACCAGTACGGCGACGTCTTCGACCGGGCTGAACTGTCCTACCACAACGACCGCTTCGGTGCTACTGCCGGTTATGGTAAATTTAAGCTTGGCGACATTGCCGGTTCCCTTGAAGAAGGTACTAAAGGCGTGAAGACAGGCTACGGCGTCTTGGAAGGTTACTTCGGCGGCGGCCGTGCAGCTGATTCCAAAGTCGGCGTCTACTACAACGACTTCAACGGCCAGGAAGGCTTCCGTGCTGACGACCTCTGGGGTGGCTATGCCAGCTTCAACCTGGGCAAATGGAATGCCTTTGCCAACTATGAAAAAATCAACAGCATCAGTAAAAACCTCACTGACGGTGATACGAAGGATCCGGAAGTTTGGATCGGCAAGCTCACCTACGGCGGCGCTGACAGCGAAGTCCGCGGTTCCTGGGATGCTTGGGTAGAATACATCAACGCTGATAAGGGTGCTCTCCTCGGTGGTGCGACGAACTCCTGGCGTGATGACAGTGTCCTCGATAACGTAGAATCGTGGGGCGCCGGCATCGACTACACCCTTTCCAAAAACGTCATCCTCACGGCAGCCCAGACCTTTGGCACGAAAGCTAAACACGGTTCGGACGATCCCGATGAATTCACAGATGTTGAAATCAACTTCCTCTTCTAATCCATACAGCAATTTTAAGAAAAAGCGGCCCCTGTGGTCGCTTTTTTTCTGCTAGTTTGGTTGCTATTCCAAATTAGCATACTGTATACAAAACACAAGCGAATAGAGAATAATTGCAATTAGCTATAGGTCGTGAAAGGCGTAACAATCGCTTTGGCAGGGATTTTTTACACTTTCAAAGTCACCATTGTAGTGTTACAGAAAGATTACAATTTGAAGAAATTTACGGTAAGATTTAAGAAAATTTAAAGATTACATCTTGCTCTATCAAATTTGAGAGCCTGTAAACCGCATGGTTGGGCCATTCTCGTCGTATTTTGACAAAAAAGCGAAGGTACGGTATAATGTCAACAAGGTTGTTGGTGAGCCGGTGGTTCAGGTGACAACCGAGAAAGAGCAACAGGCCTACAACGTATAGGGTAGTAAAAGAGAGGAAACTAGGACAACTCGCCAATGAACCCCTAAGACGTAAGACCACCGCTCGACTGTGACGGATTGGAACATTCTTACAAACTATTTTTAGAAAAGGGGTAATTCGCAATGAAAACTAAAGTATTAGCAGCATTAGTTGCAACCATGGCCGTTGGCGCTACTTGCGCTTTCGCAGCAAACCCGTTCGTTGATGTACCGACTGATTCCTGGGCTTACAACGCTGTCGTAGAATTGGCAGACGAAGGCATCATCCAGGGTGTTGATGGCACACACTTCGAAGGCAACCGTAACATCACTCGTTATGAAGCAGCTGAAATGACAGCTAAAGCCATGGCTCACATGGACAAAGCTTCTGTTGAACAGCGCGCTCTGATCAACAAATTGGCTGACGAATTTGCTGATGAACTGAACAGCCTCGGCGTTCGCGTATCCAACCTCGAAAACAAAGTTGGCAACGTTAAATTGACAGGTGACGCTCGTCTCCGTTATCGTTACCAGCAGGACGACAAAGAAAACGACAACTCCTGGAACTTCCGTGTACGTGTACGCGCTAACGCACAGGTTAACGACCGCACGAAAGCTACGTTGGGCATCAGCACCAACAACCTGAACTTTGCTGACAACGGCTCTATCGACACGAAGAACGACAACAACGAAGACATCTACGCTGATCTCGCTAACGTAGATTACAACTTCGGCGGCAACAACTGGGATCTGTTGGTTGGCCGTTATAGCTACAACCTCGGTGACGGTGGCTATGCTTACCAGTACAGCGATTCCTTCGACGGTGCTCAGTTGAAATACAAGAACAACCACTTCGCTGCTACGGCTGGCTATGGTAAATTTAAGATCGGTGATACAGCTGGCACATACGTAGATGGCAAAACAGATGTTGACGGTGTTAAGACGGCTTATGGCGAATTACAGGGCTTCTTCGGCCACCGTACATCCGCTGGCGTTTACTACAACAACTTCTCCGGCCAGACTGGCTTTGCAACCGACGACATGTGGGGCGCTTATGCTAACTTCGGCCTCGGCCAGAAGTGGTCCTTGCTCGGCAACTACGAAAAACTGAACAAGACAGACTCTTCCAAACAGGACGACGCTGATCTCTGGATCGGTAAACTGCAGTATGGTTCTGCTTCCTTCGCAGCTCCGAAATCCTGGGATGCTTGGGTTGAATACATCAATGTTGACCCGAACGGCTACATCAAAGGTTCCACAGGTTCCTGGAGATGGAATAACCTCGACAACGTTAAATCTTGGGGCGCTGGCATCGACTACACATTCGCTAAGAACGCTATGTTCTCCGTTATGCAGTCCTTCGCTTCCGAAACCAAAGAAGGCAACGCTGCCGATCCGGAAGAACAGACACGTGCTCAGTTCGTATTCGTATTCTAAGAAATACCTTACGGCACATACAAAGACCACCCTTCGGGGTGGTCTTTTTTTGCGCCTATTTGGCCGTGAGAGGGCTTTTGGCAAACTGCGTGATAATTTGTACGTAGAGCAGGAAAACGTCGTATTCAGGCGGTAAATGTGGTATAATATAAGCATAAGTAACGGAAGAAAAACCTATATATTGGGGTGAGACTTATGATCCTTTATTTTACAGGGACCGGAAATTCCCTTAGCGTCGCCAGGCAGCTGGCTGCGGCGACAGGGGATACGGCTGTGCATATTGCCGACCTGACGAAGCATGGTACGTGTACGCTCATCCGGGACCGTGTCATCGGTTTTGTATTTCCTGTCTATTTTGGCGATATTCCCTGGCCGGTCCAGGAGTTTATCCGCAATACGAAATTTGCCCCGTCGGCCTATATCTATGCCGTCGCTACCTGTGGCAGTACGCCTGGCAATGCCTTGTACAACCTGCAGCAGCTTTTGGCGTGGCATCGCTGCCGCCTGGCCTATGCCGATTCCGTGTCCATGATCGCCAACAGTACGTCGACGTGGAAAAAGGGCGTTTCCTATGATTACCGCCGTCTCGATGCAGCCAAAGATCACGTTGCTGCCATTGCCCACGCCGTGACGGAACGGCGTGAATCTTTGCGTCACGTAAAACGCAGCCTGGCCGGATCTATTATGGGCCTGGGCGTCGTGCGCCAAGCAGGCAGCCGCCGCTTTACCATTACGGCCAATCCCGAAGCCTGCGTAGGCTGCGGCCTTTGTGTCCATATCTGTCCCGTAGGCAACCTGACGCTCAAAGACGGCAAGGTCGTCGTCAGTGACCATTGCGCCATGTGTATGGCCTGCGTCCAGTGGTGTCCCCACGGTGGCATTTTCGTCCACGGACACGCCATTGCCAGGGAAGATCAATATCATCATCCGGAAGTTAACGCTGAAGATCTGTACCGCCGTTAGGCCGGTATATAAAAACCGCACGATACGGGGGAGTATCGTGCGGTTTCTGTATCTGTGGGAGATAAAAAAGAGTGTGAATTAAGAAGGGAATGTCTTACTGTTTATTGTGCTGCTGCTGCTTTGCCCAGGGCGGTGCATTCTTCGGCATTGTTCGGTGTTTCGTTGACAATGGCTGTACCGAAGACGATAGCGCCGGCGTCTTCAGCGCGCTGTTTCCACGCGTCCATCCATTCGCCGGAGCCCCAGCCGTAGGAACCGAAGAGGCCGACTTTCTTGCCGCTCAGTTTGGGAGCAATGGCTGTAAAGAACGGTTCGACGACGCTGTCTTCGAGCTCTTCCGAGCCCATAGCCGGGCAGCCCAGCAGGATGACGTCGTTAGCGGCGACAGCATCGGCTGTCGTATCTTCCATGCGGACTGATTCTACGCTGGCACCGGCGCCTTCTGCGGCGGCCTTGATTTCCTGTGCCATAGCTTCTGTGTTACCTGTACCACTCCAATATGCAATTTCTACCATGTGTCTTTGTCCTCCTTACGTTACGCAACGATAAGTTTTTCCAGCGCCGTTCCCGTTGCAAAACTGCTTTCGTAAGCAGCGCGGCAGCTGGAGTAGGCCTGAAACAGGGCGGCGGCCTGTTCGGCATCACCGTATACCTTCCACTCACCACAAAGCTTGGCGTCGTTGCCCTTGTGCCGGATAAAGCCGATGACGTCGGCTAAGGGATAGCCCAGGAAAATACCTGACTCATGAGGGAAACACCCTCCGTTGGCAAAACGATCAGCCAGGTGATTCAACAAGACCGGTGCAGGTGCTTCGGGCGTATAGCCCAGGTTGGCGAGGAAGCGTGCTACATCAGCTTGGCGGAGATAGGCCTCTACCATGTCCGGCCGGTAAACGTAGAGCAGTGTACGCTGGGGGCATTGATAGAGAATGCGAAAATAGAGTCCCTTGTGGTTGTACTGCTCGTTATAACGGGCCACGCTGGCTTCATATTGTTCTTTTGTGCCTGCGCGGTGCAGACACAGAAGAGCACCCATCTTCAGGCGGGCCAAGGTTGGCGCACAATAGGTGATAAGTAGTTGGTCGATATTCACGAACAGACCTCCTTTCCTTTTGTGTTTCTGACAAGACATACTATACCAATTATGATAACAGTTGTCAATGTTTTATTGATATAAAATATCAAAATTGATATACAAGTGAAATTTATAATTAATGATATAATACGTATTGTATCGTGGTTTTATGTAATTTTTCATTCGTGTAACGGGATGAATTCATAGCAATCTCAATATAAAATTATGAGATTAAATTTCGTAATATCCTTGTAAGAGAAAAGAACATGATTATTGATATTGACAATCGTTAGTTTTTCAGTAAAATAAAAAGAAAGGAAGGTTGTGTTATATGGAAGCAATGCTACAAAGTCTTGTCCTGCCTTTTCTGGGGACATCCCTCGGCGCTGGCTGTGTCTTTTTTTTGACACATGAGCTGTCTCTTTCGGTACAACGCGTCTTGACCGGTTTTGCCGCCGGTGTCATGGTTGCTGCGTCCGTATGGAGCCTCCTCTTACCCTCTCTCGATCTCAGCGCTGCGTGGGGACAGCTGGCCTTTGTGCCTGTCGTCATTGGTTTTTGGCTGGGTATTTTCTTACTCCTCGCCTTAGACCACATTATTCCTCATCTTCATTTACACAGCCAGCAGGCAGAAGGCCCGCACAGTCATTTACAGCGGACGACCATGCTGGTTCTGGCTGTGACGCTGCACAACATTCCTGAAGGCATGGCTGTCGGTGTCGTCTGCGCCGGATATTTGAGCGGTGAAAGCGGTCTCACTCTGGCCGGTGTCTTCACCTTGGCGCTGGGCATTGCGATTCAGAATTTCCCTGAAGGTGCTATCATTTCCATGCCCCTTAAGAGTGCCGGCCTCAGCCGTTGGCGGTCCTTTGCCGGCGGCGTCCTCTCAGGTATCGTCGAACCCATTGGTGCCGGCATTACCATCTTAGCGGCAGCCTTCGTTGTTCCCATCCTGCCATATTTGCTCAGCTTTGCTGCCGGCGCCATGCTCTACGTCGTCGTGGAAGAGCTGATTCCGGAAATGTCTGCAGGCCCGCATTCTGATCTGGGCGTCCTGTCCTTTTCCCTGGGCTTCACCATCATGATGGCTCTCGACACGGCCTTGGGATGATAGGTACATAGGTTTTTATTATAATGAGAGATGATACAATTTCTCATTTAGTCCGTCGTAAAGAGAATGCGCATGATAAAATATTAAGAATTATATTGACGTTTCATAAATATATTAATATATATTCTTAAAATATCCCGTATTCCCGTCTCTTATATGAAATAAGTAAAAACCTATACAATGTGAAAAGAGTCTTTTTATCATTGACATTCTTTGATTTTGCTGTGTATAATGAGTAAGACCCATGTCGAGAGAGAAAACAAGGGCCCGCATATTATTGTTGCTAGTGGATAGGAGAGGATTTTCATGTTTCAGAACACGAATTTTTGGCTTGGTTTAGGTATTGGTGTAGTAGCTGGTATTTTTGGTTACAAAATGATCCAGCAGAGAGAACAGCAGCTTCTGGCCCTCCAGCAGCCCGCAGTTCCTGCAGCAGCACCTTCCCTGGAAGAATTACAGCGTCAGAAAGAAGCACTGGAAGACATGATCGCAGCTCAGTCTGTACAGTAATTAGAAAAACGGCATTATAAGAAAAAAACAAAAACCGGCGGCAGAGTGTATTCTGCACGCCGGTTTTTGCTTTCCCTGGGGCGTGACATGCCAGTGGCATGTCACGGTTCTGGTACTCATCCCAGGGAAGAGGAGTACCAGAAGGGGACGAAAGTACCTGTTGCTTTAGCAACGGGGGATAGAGGCGAAATTAGTAGTAACAACGTTGATTACACTTCATGTGGCCGCGATAAGGCTGCATGAAGGTGGTGACATGCCAGTGGCATGTCACGCCGTTACTACTACAGGATTGAAGGAAATTCAATCCTGTAGCCAATACCCGTGCGTGTGTTACGCCGTTACTACTACAGGATTGAAGAAATTCAATCCTGTAGCCAATCTGCCATTCCCAAAAGCCAACAAAAGGAGTTGAAAAACCATGAGTGAAGATGTTCTTGTACCACGGGCCGTGCTGCCGCCCAAACTGACGCCGGCCGTTTCTGAACTGCCTGAGGTCATCGGTGCTATTTTCAAGGAGCTCCAATCCTTGAAGGGGCAAGTACGCCGGGCCGGACGCTATGCCGAAGCAGCCAAGAGTACAGCCGACAATGCCCAGCGCACGCGCCGGTCGTGGTTTATTTTCCACAATCACGGCGATGCTATCCGCCGTCTCCAAGGCGCCGTGAGCACTCTGGCCGATGCCCAAGTGACCACCGCCCAGGCCCAGCGCGTTTCCTTCGACTATCAGGAACGCGTCGGCGAGCTGACGAAGTATCTCTTTGCCTTAGGTGCAGCTGATGAAGAGTCCTGTCAGACCGTCCTGCACGAGCTGGAAGAAAAACTCTATGGGCCGGACGGCAAGGACCTGTCGGAACTCGTACGGCGCGAACTCCTGGGCGTCGTGCAACAGCTGCAAAACCAGTTCCACCTCTGTGCCGGTTTGGCAGCGCAGGAAGAAAAGCAGGTATCCTTAGAAAAAGAAGTAGCGGCCCTCACGGCGGCTGTCAAAAATCTTCGTTCCCAAAATGCAGACCAGGAAAAACGTCTGGCAGCCCTGGAAGCGGCCTTAGAAGAACAGGAAAAAAAGGACCAGGCCTCACGGCGCAAATGGACCTTGGCCGGTATGATCGGCATGGGCGCCATCCTTTCGGTCTGTCTGGCGCTACTCTAACACGACAAAAAAGTGGCTTCGCGAATACAGGAGTTTCGCGAAGCCACTTTTTGTATGCGTAAAAGGAAATGCCGTACAGAGTTATGCGCGCATAGCCCGCATGGAATTGAGGACGGCCAGGATGAGGACGCCGACATCACCGAAGACGGCTTCCCACATGCCGGCAATACCGAGAGCCCCGAGGATAAGGAAGAGACCTTTAATGCCAATAGCGAAGACGATATTCTGCGTGGCAATAGCCCGCGTCGCTTTAGCAATGTTCATAGCTTCCGGAATCTTCGACGGTTCGTCCGTCATGAGGATGACGTCGGCGGCTTCGATGGCGGCGTCTGAGCCGAGGGCACCCATGGCGATGCCTACGTCAGCCCGGGCCAGTACCGGTGCATCGTTAATGCCGTCGCCGACGAAGGCCAGTTTTTTGCCGGGTTTCTTCGCCGCGTCGAGTTCTTCCAAACGTTCTACCTTTTCTGCCGGCAAGAGCTGGGCAAAGCATTTGTCCAGGCCCAGCTTCTTGGCAATAGCCATGGCGATGGCTTTGCTGTCGCCTGTGAGCATGACCGTTTGGGAAACGCCTTTTTTCTTCAGCTCTGCAATAGCCTTCTGGCTGTCTTCTTTGACTTCATCGGCAATGACCAGGCAGCCCATATAGGTACCGTCGACGGCTACATAGACCTTGGTACCCGTTTCTTCATTTTCCGTGAAAGGAACGGCTGCTTCCTGCAAGAGGCGGGCGTTGCCGGCGAGGATTTCCTTACCCTGCCAGGTGGCGCAAATGCCGCGGCCGCTCTTTTCGCAGTACGCTGCAAGTTCACTGCGGTCCGGTGTGCTGCCGTAGGCTTCCATAATGGATGTGGCAATGGGGTGGCGGGAACCGCATTCGGCAAGAGCTGCGTAGTGGAGGAGTGTATCCTTGCTGACACCGGCTGCAGTAGCGATATTTGTTACCTCAAAGGTACCCTTTGTAAGCGTACCGGTTTTATCGAAGACGATCGTATCGACCTGGGCCAAGGCTTCCAGGTAGTTGCTGCCCTTGACGAGAATGCCCTTGCGCGATGCTGCGCCAATGCCGCTAAAGAAGGTCAGGGGAATGGAAACGACCAGGGCACACGGGCAAGAGATGACGAGGAAGACGAAGGAGCGCATGATCCAGTCTGTCCAGACACCGCCAAAGAAAAGAGGCGGTACGGCAGCCAGGAAGACGGCACCGATGACGACAGCTGGCGTGTAGTAACGGCAGAAACGGGTAATGAACCGTTCCATGGGCGCCTTGCGGGCGGCTGCGTTTTCTACGAGATCGATGACCTTGCTGGCTGTTGATTCGCCAAAGCTGTGGGTCGTTTCGATTTCCAGCATGCCGTCTGTGGAAATGCAACCCGACAGGGCTTCGTCGCCGGCTTCTACGCGGCGCGGTACGGCTTCACCGGTCAAGGCCTTCGTATCGACTAAGGCTGTGCCGGCAAGGACCGTGCCGTCAATAGGAATCCGTTCGCCCGGCTGGACGACGATGGTCGAGCCAATGGCAACACTGCCCGACGGGACCGTAACGATATCGTTTCCTTGGCGGACGTGGGCCGTATCGGGGCGGATGTCGAGGAGGGACTTGATGGAATGGCGCGAATTATCGACAGCCTTATCCTGGAATAATTCACCGACCTGATAGAAGAGCATAACCGCTACGGCTTCAGGGTATTCGCCAATGACGAAGGCACCGATGGTAGACAAGCTCATGAGAAAATGTTCGTCAAATACGCGGCCGTGACGGATATTTTTCAAGGCCTGGAGCACGACGTCGTAGCCGAGGATGACGTAGGCGGCGACGAGGACGGCCAGGTATAGCGTGTCAGAAAGGCCGAAAAAGGCATGGCCTACGAGCACGGCAGCGTAGAGGATAGCGCCGGCGATGAGACGCTGCTTGCGCATCGGTCCTTCTTCCTCTTCTTCGTCGTCATCCTGAGCGGCGCTATGGGACGTGTCGATAATTTCGATGTCCGGTTCGTGCGTGTGGACGATCTTTTCAATCTGCGGCAAGACGGCTGCTTCTGCGTCGGCATCGACAGAAATGGTCAGGGTTTGACGCATGAGATTGACTGCCGACGCAGTAATGCCGGACAAACTGCCCACTTCCTCTTCAATCTTGGCAGAGCAGTTCGGGCAATCGAGGCCCTTTAATAAAAATGTTTTTTCCATGCTGAGCACTTCCTTTCTTCCTGTGGGCATTTCCTTATTCGTGCACGTGTTCCCGCGCCATATCGAGGAGGGTACGCACGTGATCGTCGGCTAAGGAATAGTAGACGATCTGCCCGTCCCGGCGATACGTGACGAGCTTGCCCATGCGCAGGACCTTGAGCTGGTGTGATACGGCTGATTTGGTGACGTTTAACAGTACGGCTAAATCACAGACGCACAATTCGTGACATTCCAGGGCCGACAGGAGCTTTACCCGTGTCGGATCGCTGAAGAGCTTGAACAGTGCCGCCAAGTGATTGTATTCTGCCCGTGGCAGCAGCTGGGACTGGACGTCATCGACTACGTCTTGGTGGATGACGTCGCAATCACAGACAGGAGCTTGGTTTGCCATATTTGTTCCTCCTAATGTAACATATGAACAACTATTCATTTGTTTCTCTACCTATAGCTTACAAGGTTGTGAAAGAAATGTCAATGGATGAAAGAGCTTTTTGTCTCTTTTTTGTTTTCCCTATTTACATCTATTAGAAAAGACACGAGTATAAAGACGTTTTCACGCAGAATTAAACGTTTTATATACAGAATATTATCAATAAATTTACCGATTTTGATAAAACCATGCGTATATAGATGGTTAAATAAAAGTTTAAGATTTCCTTAAAAATGCTCTGTTATAGCCTGTAAACACTAGGCTGAAAGGATATAACGAAAAAAGTAAATACGAGATCTTCAAATATTATTGACAATAATTCCTGCTTTCGGTTATAATAAATTTTGTAAGAGGTTATCAATACAAGAGGCGGCTGGTGTACTCTTTAGTATTAGCGCCAGCTCATCAAAAGGAGATGTACCGTATGTTTCAGAATCAGGATTTTTGGATTGGTTTAGGTGTTGGTGTATTAGCTGGTATTTTCGGTTACAAGCTCATGGTAGAACGGGAACAACAGCTTTTGGCCCTGCAGCAGCCTGCAGCCACAAGCGCGTCGGCTAACGTTCCCTTGGCAGAATTACAGCGTCAGAAAGAAGAACTGGAAGACATGATCGCCGCACAGGAAGCTGCAGCAAAATAACCGGAAACGTACAAAGGACTGTCTCGTAGCCGGGGCAGTTCTTTTTCTGTTCCTTTAGTACGAAAGGTAACTTACTCTATGCTATCATTTTCAAAATGGGATTTTATCCTGCGTTCTGTCCAGGTGTCGTCATACATCCCTGGCCGTATCCGCTTGCACAGTAAACGCCTCATTGGCAACCATGCCCTTTGCAAACAGGTACACGCGTATATCTCAGCGTATCACGAAATAGAATCTGTCGATATCAATGTGTTGACGGGCTCGGTACTCATTCAATACCAGCCTACACTGCTGCGGGCAAATCACGAACTGGCCCAGATGGAGCAGTATGTAGTCAAGCATCTTGAAAGGAGATAACATACTATGTCCTATGTTTCCGGTTTTATGATTGGCGCTTCCATCGGGAAGTCCATTCATCAGCTCTTTGATACCCGCTATCCCCATGTGCCCAAGGCAGCCCGTCCCGTCCAGGCAGGCCAGGTTCGTCCGGCCCCTGTCCGCCCGGCTGCACCGGTACCTGTTTTCACGCGTGTATCGGCCAGCTTAGGCCGCCGCCGTTATCGTGCTGCCAGTCTCGTGCGCAATCCTGCCCTCGATCAGCTCGTTGCCGAATCGCTCTATAAGATGTCCGGTGTACAACGCGTAGAAGTCAATCCCGTCACAGGGAGCCTCCTCATCTTAGGCGATGAAGCGACACTGAATACGATTGAAAAGGTGCTTTCAGAAGAAGTATTTGCTGTCAAACTGCCGGGCGAAGACCTTTTGAAGCAGCTCGATACACTGGCCGGCCAGGATAAAAAGCCGACCCCCGATTTCCGCAAGACCGCTACTGACGTATGTAATGAGTTCAGTAAGGTTATTTCCGGCGGTACGCATAACGTCCTCGATCTGCGCTCTCTTGTCGCCTTGGCTTTTATCGTCCGGGGTATCCGCAAGATCGTCATGATGGATCAGCGTGCGTCGGGCCCGCAAATGCTTTGGTGGGCCGCTAGTCTCTTAAGGGGGAAATAATATGTTCAATTGTGTAAAATTACGGCTCCGCGCAGAAATTCCCGTACGCATTCGTCCCTTCCTGGGTGCCCGTGTACGGCAGCTTCCCGGTGTAGCCGCTGCATCGACGGATGGCCGCCTGGTAACCATTTATTACCAAAAGCCTTTCCAGCCTCAGCAGGTGATGCCGCTTCTGCGCAGCTTTGAAAAAACCTATGGCAAAGAGGCCGATGAACATAAGGAACTCGACGTAGGCTCGTACAAACGTGAAGCCATCCTTTCTGTAGGCGGTTTTATAGCCATGAATATTGTGCGCAAGACGAACCCGGAATTTTATGAATCCATGCTCTTATTCCGCCGTCTCTTTACGCTCTTTATTGCCCGCCGCTTCATCCAGAATGGCGTCATGGGCGTCGTCCGCGACCATCAGGCTAACGCCGATACGCTCACGGCTACAGCTGTTATCGCTTCTGTCGTCGCCGGCAAGCCCGAATCGAGCCTGACCCTGCTGGCCCTTTCCAACGGCGCTGAAATGCTGACCGAATACGCAGCCGAACGGGCGCGCAAACAGATTTCCGGCCTCCTCAAGCTCGACCAGCGCGATGTCTGGCTCATTGAAAACGGCAAGGAACGCAAGGTACCTGTCGAATCTTTGAAGGTAGGCGACCAGATCGCCGTCCACCTGGGCGAAAAGATCTGCGTCGACGGCCGTGTCCTGAGCGGTAATGCCGCTGTCAACCAGGCGTCTGTCACGGGTGAATCGAATCCGGCTATTAAGCAGAAGGGTTCCTTCGTCTACGCCGGCAGTGTCGTCGAAGCCGGTGCTCTCGTCGTAACCGTTGAAAAGGTCGGCGACGATACGTCCCTGGCCCAGATTATCCACCTTGTCGAAGAAGCCCAGACCCGCAAAGCACCGGTCCAAAACTTTGCCGACAAGATGGCTAATATGCTCGTGCCTGTTTCCTTTATCGGTGCAGCCATTGTCTATGGCGCTACGAAGGATTGGCAACGCGTCCTGAACCTGCTCTTTATCGACTTCTCGTGCGGCCTCAAGCTCTCGACGGCAACGGCTATTTCCGCCGCCATCGGCGTCGCAGCCCGCAAGGGGATCCTCATCAAGGGCGGCAACTACATTGAAAACCTGGCTCATATCGATACGATCGTCCTCGATAAGACCGGTACTATCACCATGGGTACACCGCAGATTCAGCAGATCGTCACGGCTGAAGGCGTCGACGAAAAGGAACTGATCCTCTTGGCTGCTTCGGCAGAAATGCACTCCGTCCATCCCTTGGCTGTAGCCATCCAGAAATACGTCAAGGCTAACCACTGGACGACGCCGTCCCACAGCGATTCGGAAACCATCGTCGCCCGCGGCATGCGTGCTATCGTACCGGATTTCGAAGGCTATACCGGCGGGGAAATCCTCGTCGGCAGCCGCCGCTTCATGCAGGAACAGGCTGTAACCGGCCTGCCGGAATTAACGGATAAACAAAACGGCAAGAACCTGCTTTATATTTCCCGTAACGGTGCATTCCTGGGTACCCTGGCTATTCTCGACCCGGTCCGCCCGGCCATGAAGAAGACCCTCAATCGTATGCGCCGTCTGGGCATCGACGAAATCGTCATGCTCACCGGTGATTCGAAGGAAGTGGCCGCAGAAGTAGCCCGCAACCTCGATATCGATTCGTACCACGCAGAAATTCTGCCGGAAGATAAGGCCAACTACGTCATGAAGCTCCAGAAACGAGGCGACGTCATGATGGTTGGCGACGGCATTAACGATGCGCCGGCTCTGGCCTTTGCCGATATCGGTGTCAGCCTGGGTGGTAACAAGACCGATATTGCCGCTGAATCGGCAGCCATTACCATTCAGTCGGAAGACCCGGCTAAGCTCTACGACGCTTTGGCTATTGGCCGCCAGACCATGGGCATTATTAACCAGAATTTCACAGCCACGATTATCGTCAACTCGGCGGCTATGATCCTGGGCGCTTTAGGCCGCATTAGCCCGCTCTGGGCAGCCGTCATCCACAACACGGCAACCCTGGCAGTGGTCATGAACAGTGTCCGTATTTTGAAACCGGCAGTAAAACGGGTTTAACTTTCAATACGGATAATAGTTATTAGTGCAAAACAATATGTTTAATAACGAACGGTACCATTACGCAAACTAGTATGTTACGAATGGTGCCGTTTATTTTTATAGTAAATATCAATAATAGAAAGAGCAATGAGATATAGTAAACCATAAACGTGCATATATACCTATTTCTCACATAAACGATAAACTAATGAGTGAAAATGAAAATAAGTATTGACATTTACTTTGTGATTTTATATACTAAATAACGTAATGAACAAGATTATCAAAATCTTACCAGGGGAAGGAAGTGTGAGTATTATTTACTGAGCACAAAGCAGAGGAGCGCGATGTAAATGAGTGTTGTCATAGTTGGCGGAAACGATTGTATGGTTTGCCAGTATAAGTCGATCTGTAAAGAGTTCGATTATAAGGCAAAAGTGTTTACCCAGGTACCGAGCGATTTCAAATCGAAAATCGGCTCGCCTGATCTGGTAGTGTTGTTCACAAGTACCGTCTCTCACCGGATGGTACATTGTGCAGTAAAAGAGGCGCAGCGTAAAAACGTGGAGGTAATCCGCTCCCATACGAGCAGCTCCAGTGCCTTAAAGTCTATATTAGAGGCCCGCGCTGAGCGGTGCGCAGTCTAAAAGCATGACCGACCTGAACTGCCTGGCAGTTTGGGTTGGTAGCATGAACAGCAAAGGGAAAAAAACAGAGGAGGTGTCGAAGAGATGAGCGTAGTAAAATTGGCGGATATGAAAGTAGGAACCAGCGGCGTTGTAGAAGCCCTGGCCGGTCACGGCAATGTGCAGCATCGTCTCGTAGATATGGGCGTCGTCAAAGGAACCCATATTACTGTTGTAAAGGTAGCGCCCTTGGGCGATCCTGTTGAAATCAAGGTCAAAGGGACGGAACTGGCGTTACGGAAGAATGAAGCGGCTATGATTAGCGTAGCTGTAGAAGGAGGCAGACAGTAGTCATGGATAATGCAGCAACGATCAAAATTGCCTTAGCGGGCAATCCGAACTGCGGCAAGACGACGATATTCAATAATATTACAGGTGCAAAACAGCACGTCGGTAACTATCCCGGCGTTACTGTAGAAAAAAAAGAAGGGCGCTGCACGTACGAAAACAACAGCCTCTTATTTGTCGATTTACCGGGCACATACAGCTTGACAGCCCGCTCCCTCGACGAAGTAGTCGCAAGAAATGTTATTATAAATGAGAAACCTGATATTATCGTTAATGTCTTGGACGCTTCGAACTTGGAACGTAATTTGTATTTAGCTGCCCAGATCGTCGAATTAGGCCGGCCTGTAGTTATCGGCCTCAATATGATGGACATTGCTGAACGCATGGGTGCCAAAATCGATCTGGAAAAGCTTGGTAAAAAGCTGGGCGCTACAGTAGTCCCGCTCGTAGGCAGTAAGAATGTCGGTACGACAGAGCTTCTGCGGGCAGTCATGGAAGTAGCTAAAAAAGGCGACGTCATTGAAAACGCTGAAGTCGATTATGGCCCGCAGCTTGAACCGGCTATCCGCAGCCTCGTCGATATGATTCAAAAGAACGGCAGTATCCAGTACCCTGTACGCTGGCTGGCAGTCAAGTTACTGGAAAACGATCCGGACGTGCTCAACAAGGTCCGCGTCATCGAAGGGACAGAACCGATTTTGGCTATGGCCCAGACGCTGCGCGATTCCTTAAAAAGCAAGGTAGACCTGGAATTCTGCTTCGCCGAATACCGTCACCGCTTTGCCGTTGAAGCGTACAACGAATCTATCGTTAGCACAGGCAGCAGTGATACCTTATCGGATAAAATCGACCGTGTGCTCACGCACCGCGTACTCGGGATTCCTATTTTCCTCGGTCTCATGTGGCTTATGTTTACGTCCGTTATCGACTTGGGCGCTTACCCGCAGGACTGGCTCGATCAGGGCTTTGGCATGCTCGGCGATTATCTCGGTTCGGTCATTACCAATGACCAGCTCCGTTCCCTCGTAGTCGATGGCGTTATTGGCGGCGTTGGCTCTGTACTGAGCTTCGTACCGCTTATCGTTATTTTGTATTTCTTTATTAGTCTTATCGAAGACACGGGCTACATGGCCCGCGCAGCCTTCCTTATCGACCGCGTCATGCGGGCTTGCGGTTTACACGGCAAATCCTTTATCCCCATGATTCTCGGCTTTGGCTGCAACGTACCTGGCATCATGGCTGCCCGTACGCTGGATAACGAAAAAGACCGCATGGTCACCATCCTGGCGTGCCCCTTCATGAGCTGCGGTGCCCGTTTGCCGGTCTACACCCTGTTTATCGCCGCTTTCTTTGGCGCTACAGGCTACGGCGGCACGGTTCTTACGGCCGTCTACATTCTCGGTATTCTCGTTTCCATTGGCGTCGCTATCGTCTTGCGTAAGACGGCTTTCAAAGGCGAAACGGAACCGTTCGTTATGGAATTACCTCCCTATCATATTCCGACGGTCAAAGGTGTGCTCATGCACATGTGGGAACGTACCGTCCTCTATCTGAAAAAAGCCGGTACGATCATCCTCGGCGCGTCTATCCTGGTTTGGTTCCTTACAGCCTACCCGATGGATGTTGAATATTCCCAGGACTTCGACGCTGCCAAAGAACAGGTAACGGCAACGATGGAAACCGAACAGGCTGCTATTCTTCAGTCCTATGGTATCCAGAGCCTCGAAGATGACGAAGCACTGAACAACATGTACGAATCGATGATCACTACAGCCGATGCAGCAGCCGAAGAAGCTGACGCCGAAGAACAGGATGTAACTGACGTTGCTCAGGCTCAGGCGCTCGAAGAAAAACCGGAATATCCTGAAGCGTTTGCGGATCTCCAGGCTTCAAACCCGACGCTCTATGCCCAGGCTCTGCCGCTCTTTGATGCCAAAGTCAAAGCAGACGACGCAACGGCTGCTCTCGATGAACAGCAGAATTCGGAAAAACTCTCCCAGAGCTATGCTGCCCGCCTCGGCCACTTTGTCGAACCGGTCATTGCACCGCTCGGTTATGATTGGAAGATCGGTGTTGGCCTCGTAGCCTGCACGGCTGCTAAGGAAGTCATGGTCTCCACACTGGCTACGATTTACAGCGTAGAAGCCGATGACACGCACGAAGCCAGCCTCGTTACCTACCTGGCTAACGACGAAAACTTTAACCCGGCCGTAGCTCTGTCGCTCATGGTCTTCAGCTTGCTCTACATGCCTTGTGTAGCATCCCTGGCTGTTATCAAGCGTGAAACGAACTCCTGGAAATGGATGTTCTTCTCCATGGGTCTCGGTGTTTGCCTGGCCTATGTATTTGCCTTTGCTGTGTACCATCTGGCTCTCCTCGCCGGACTTGGTGCGTAACAATATAACAGTAGGAAAGCCAGTAGCCTTTGAGGTTATTGGCTTTTCTCTGTAAATTGTATTATACTGAAGGTGTAGAAGAGACACTTCTACATCACCGCGAAAGGTCGTGAAGATTATGGATATTACTACTATTATCGTAGGCATTGTCGTATTGATTGCGGCGTTTTATATTGGCCGGCACGTACGCGGCCTCTTCAAGGGCACGGCCAGCTGCTGCGGCAGCAGTGGCGGTGGTTGCAGCGGCTGCTCGGGCGGCTGCGCACCGAAACCTAAGAAGTAGTGGAAAGCGTAGCCTTTCCCCCTTTATATAAACGACCGGACCATGCGGAGTGATACACTCCCATAGGTCCGGTCGTTTTTGTCTGTCTTAAAGAAGCTATATATATGTATTATATAAAGAAAAAAATCCCTGTTTCCTTACAGCTTATACCGTAAGGAAACAGGGAGACTGGGGAACGAAATCAGATCGTTTCTTTCATCGTTTCAGCGACCGGTGCATATTCTTCAGTGCTTTCAGGCCGGGCATTCATCTGGTCGATGCGGGCCTTGTAGGCTGCGTCCGTGGCGTAGCGTTTGTTTTTGTACCAGCCAACGGTCAGGAAGGGGACGATGATGATGGCAATGGCCAAGTAGCCACAGTAGCCGTAGCCATATTTGATGATGTTCGTCAGGCCGGCTAAGGAAACGGTCATAGAGAGGAGAATGATGAAGAAGGTTACCATAGCCGAGCGGATGACACTGCTGCGGGAGATTTTCTTCAAGGGCTGTACTTCAGAAAAACGGGCTGTGAAGCCAAAGACTGTCGTAACGCCTGTCGAAACGAGGCAGAGGAGCAGACAAATGCTGTAGACAACGGTCAGCCAGGGCATACCCATGGCTTGGCAGCTCGTCAGGGTCGGCAAGGGCGATTTACCGTAGACGCCGGTCCAGCCCAAGAGCATGCAGACCGATAAGGTCAGGGCTACGGCGTTCATGGCAAAAGAGAACCACATGGACGTAGCACAATTTTTACGCGTTACCAAGGGCGTGCCTACGACAATCATGGTCGGAATGACGACGCACTGGAAACCGGCGTAGGTTACAGCGTAGAGGATTGCCTGGGGCAATTTGGCAAAGCCATTGGCCATGAAGTCATTTTCCATGGCGGCCGTGACGGTCGTCGTACCGGCTACGTCGCCGGTCATGAAGATACCGATGGTGAAGATGAGGATGGATGTGACCAAGATGCCAATGCCCATGTAGGTCGTAGCCTTGCGGACCAGGTCGGCACCGAAAATGGTCAGGGCAAAGACGACGGCGCCGACGAGGACGACACCGATGTAGTAATTGATGGCCAGCTGGTCAGCTAAGGCCGAAGCGGCACCGGAAATAGCCGCCGAGACGGCCATGAGGACCATGATGTAGAAGAAGACTTCAAAGAGGACTTCTACGGCTTTAAAGGGACTGTACAAATTCATGAATAATTGCTTGTAGCTCGTTAAATGACGGGAATTGTACATGTTCATGGCTTCCTTGATGGTCAGTGTCAGGAGCAGCATGGTGACGATGGCCGTAATAGGCCCGAGCCAGCCCAGGCTGATAAAGTAGACGTTGGCCTGGTTGCCAGTGGCAAAGCCGCCGCCAGCGTGGGAGCTGAACAGGACGGCACCGACGGAAAAGCAAAGACTCAATGAAGCTGTTTTTACAGCAGATGCAGATGGCATACTAGATTCCCCCTTAGGATACGAATAGAACTTTCAGAGAGAATCGAAAACGCCTTTCGTCTCTCTGCGTTTATACGTAAGAGACGAAAGGCGTATATTCCTTCCGCGGTACCACTCTTATTCACCTGCCGTGCAGGCGCTCTCTCGGATACGGCCTGGGGCGATATCCATGCTCTGTAACGGGAGTTCCCGGGAAGGCCTACTCGCTTCAGCCCTGCCGCTCGGCAATGAGTTCACTCTGCTTCCTGTACTGTCTCGCACCAGCCGACAGCTCTCTGCAACATTCCAGCAGACCTACTAGTTTGCTTCATCGCGTTTGTGTGACGTTTGATGTGGCAATGATAGCATGCCAGACAGGGCGTGTCAAGGAAATTTCTTGAAAAATATTAAAAATTTAAAGTAAACGTTTCAGTAAAACCTTTAAGTTGCTAGTATATAGGAAATAAAAAAACACAGAAAAACTGCTAGTATATAGGAAATAAAAAAACACAGAAAAACATGGTGAAATATGGACAGTTGTGGTATACTTAGGAAAAAAGGAGGGATACGACTATGCCTGAATTAAAAGAACGATACCTAAAGCAGTTACAGCTCCTTACAGCCGCCTTGGGAACGGAAGAGCCTACGCCCTTGGCCATACACGGTACGATCCACTTGTTTGAAGTTCAGTTTGACCTGGCCCTGGCCTTGCTCTCCCAGCTCCTGGACCATCACGATAGCGGTGCTTTCTTCTCGTCGGGACCGCGGGAAATCATTATGGAGGCCTACGACGAATATGCCTTTATGGATGACAGCCTGTGGCTGGAAATGATGCGCGAACGGGATGACAGAAGCAACGAAGACACGCGCTGGCCGGCCCTCATCGAACGGATCCGCACGGCCTATATGCCGGCCTTCCGGGCCTTGGCCAACGAAGTGATTTATGAACCGACATTTATTTAGGAGATGAGCAGCTTGAAATTATTTGATACGAAGGAAGCAAAAGCCCTGCTCGATGCAGGTAAAGCCATTGCCGTCGACGTACGCCACGCCGGCGAATACACAGAAGGACATATTGCCGGTGCCATTTGGCTGGAAAACGAAAAGATTACGGCAGAAACGGCTGCCGCGGCCTTGCCGGATAAGACGCAAAAGTATCTCATATATTGCCATTCCGGCATGCGTGCCGAACAGGCGAAGAAGAAACTGCGCGACTTGGGCTACACCGACGTAGAAAACTTCGGTGGTGTCATCAACTGGCCCTACGGCCTGACCAAATAGGGGCGTAGTCGGGCAATCGATAAAACGAATTATCGCATTTTGCATAAAGAATCAAAGGCTTTGTGTATAGTGAACATGTTTGTATACACTATACATAAGGCCTTTTGTATTGACAAGTACTGTAAATGTCCCCTATAATTGTACAGGACATTATATATTTTATTTATATACACCTTAGTAGTTCGAGGAGGAATTATTCATGAAATTTGGTATTTTAAAAGATATTAAAGCCGATGAATACCGTGTCATCGCCACACCGGCAGAAGTAGCTATGATTGCCCGTACAGGCAGTGATGTGCTGGTACAAAAAGGCGCTGGCGAAGGGGCCGGCTTTGCTGATGAAGCCTACGTAGCCGCCGGTGCCAAGCTGGCCGATACGATGGAAGATATTTACGCAACCTGCGATTTCGTCGCTAAAGTAAAAGAATTGGAAGAACGGGAATTCCCTCTCATCCGGGAAAACCAAATCATCTTCACGTGCATCCATCCCGCTGCCCATCCGGCAGAAGTCGATGCCCTCTTGCAGCACAAGGCCATTTCCTTCGCTGCAGAAGATTCGCACCGCTACGGTTCGCCGAACTGCGAAGCTGCCGGTAAGATCGGCGCTATGATGGGCCTTACGAGCCTCATGTCCTGCAATGGCGGCAAAGGCAAATTCGTCAACGGCTTCGGTGGTGCTCCCGGCATTCATGCCCTGGTCATCGGTGCCGGTACGGTTGGCCGTGCCTGCATCGGCGTATTGCAGCAGCTCGGCGCCCGCGTCACCGTTATGGATATCAACATCGGCGTTCTGCGCAGCCTGGCCCAGCAGTTCCACGAATCTATCGATACGATGATTTCCAACCACTACAACCTGACAAAAATTCTTCCTACGGTAGACGTCGTTTACAACTGCGTCCGCTGGCCGAAGAATGCAACAGAATACATGATCGACCGCTCTATGGTTGCTTCCATGGAAAAAGGCTCGGTCATCGTCGATATCAGCAATGACTACGGCGCTATCGAAACGTTCCACGAAACGACCCATTCCAACCCGACGTATATCGAAGAAGGTGTCGTTCACTACTGCGTCAGCAACATTCCTGCTGCCTGCGGCCAGTCCACATCCCAGGCCTATGCTGCTTCCGTATTGCCGCACTTCGTGAGCATCATCAACAACGGCGTTGCCCAGGCTTGCGCTAAAGACGGCTTCCTGCGCCGCGCTATGGTCACCTACAAGGGCTACCTGACGCACGAAGAAACGAGCGCCATCCAGGATAAACCGTGGATCCAGCCGGAAGTTATCTTGGGCATTAAGGACCAGGCCATTGACCCGGCACCGGCTGCTACAACTTCCAAATCGACGAACTTCATTAAATTATAATTATTGAGCAACGCACACTCTGACAAAGGGGGACACCGCTGTGACCGTTACTAATTTTCTCATCGACTTCTTTATTGCCTCCGTATTTATCCTCATTGGACAACTCCTGCGCAGTAAAGTGAGCTTTATTCAGAAATTCTTCATGCCGTCGGCCATGGTTGCCGGCCTCTTGGCACTGGCTGTCCGTTATACGGATCTCTTGCCCTTTTCTAAGGGCCTCAGCAGCTATCCCGGTACGCTGATCATCCTGATCTTCGCCGCCATTGGCCTGCAGGGCTTTTCCATCCGCAAGAACGACATGAAAAAGGAAGTAGCCCGTCTCGGTTCGTACTTCTGCTATAAGACGCTGGCCCAGGCCATTCAGTTCAGCCTGCCCGTCATTTTCTCTATCGTCGTCATTTCCCAGCTCTTCCCGGATATTAACTATTCCTTCGGCCTCCTTTTGGCTTCGGGCTTTTCCGGTGGTCACGGCACGGCAGCTGCTGTCGGCTCGGCCTTGGCAGAAATGGGCTTTGAAGATGCCAAGGACATTGGCATGACCTGCGCCACAGTCGGCCTCTTGGCGGGTATTTTCGGCGGCCTCATCTATACTAAGATTGCTGCCCGCAAAGGTTACACGGCGTACATTAAAGATTTCTCTTACATTTCCGGCGATTTGCGGACCGGCCTTATTCCGAAGAACCACCGTCAGTCCATGGGGGATGAAACTATCTCCTCGACGACCTTGGATACGCTGGCCTTCCACTTCGCACTGCTTCTGACGTGCTCCGGCGCCGGCTGGTTCATTATGGACTTCGTCTATAAAAAGACAGGTCTCGACCTGCCGAGCTACCTCTTTGCTTTCCTCTTGGGGATCGCCTTGTTCCTCATTTTGAAGCGTACACCGGCGTACGACTACATTGACAACCGCGTCATCAGCCGTATTTCCGGCACAGCAACGGATTATCTCGTCTTCTTCGGCATTGCCTCGATCAAGCTTGACGTTGTCGTAGAATATGCCATTCCGCTGCTCATGCTGCTCATCGTCGGCATGATTATCGTTACGTACATGCTCTGGATTGTTGGTCCGCAGATGAACAACGAAAGCTGGTTCGAACGGTCCCTCTTCGTCTATGGCTATTCTACAGGTGTCTTTGCCATCGGCTTCGTACTCCTGCGTATTGTCGATCCGGACAATAAGTCCAAGACCCTGAACGATACGGCTATTGTAGGCTCCCTCAATACGCCCTTTGAAATGTTCGCCTGGTCCTTCGGGCCGATTATGCTCATGCAAGGCCAGCACTGGCTCTTCTGCGGCCTCTACCTGGCGCTCACCATTGCCTGCTTTGTCGTTTGCAAAGCCTGCGGCTGGTGGTGGGGCGGTACGGACAAACATCGTCCGGGCCTCGGTACCGATGCTGTAGAAACAGCAGCCATCAAAGAATAAGTTTTCCCTTTCCTCTCCTGTCCTTGGCAGGGGAGGAATTTTTTTGAGAAATTTTGTCAGGTGTTGTGATTACAACGGAAAAGGTGGCCTTATCCATGCTATACTGTGTTCAGAAAGAGAAAAGAAATACCCATTACTACTGAATATACAATTTCCATTATATAGGAGGCACACACGATGACACTGAAAAACGTATTAAACAAATTTGCTGCTAATGAAAAAGTTACACAGGATATGCTCATGGGCGATATTCTCCGCCAGCACCCGGAAGTAGCCGATACACTGATTGCACAGGGCATGCATTGCCTGGGCTGCCCGTCGTCGCAGGCTGAAAGCCTGGAAAATGCGTGCCGTGTCCATGGCCTCGATCCGCAGCAGGTAGCTATGGCCGTTAACGTTGCCATTCAGGCTGGCAAGCAGTAAGGAGGAGACAAGATGAGCGCATTTTTGGGACCGATTCATTTTTGGCTGTACAAAAAAATCCAGTTTCAGGAAGCCCTGATTGATGAACTCGTGGCGTACGCCCGTGTACACGACTGGTCTGCAGAAGACTTGGCTGACAAATACTGCACCAAGGACCGCCGGGAACTGGAAGAAGTGATTGACGAAGCCAATATCCACGGCTGGCTCCAGGCCCGCATTCACGATGCAGAAGGCCGCTATGCCGCCTTCGTCAACGCCATGGTCGAAGGCCATGCGGAACGTCTGGAAGAACTGAAACAGGCTGCTTACGATTTTGGCAAGAACCAGGGTGTCAGTGGGGAAACGGCCCCGGCTGTATACCATCAGCTCGATGACCTCCTGTTGGACGGCATGCCCTGCGATATGGTCAACCAGGTCGTCGACAGCACAGACGAACGCTTCGTCTGGCAGCAGGCTATGGACATTCACAGCTCCTTCTGGGGTGAAAACGGCGCTTACTACTATGCCCTGCGCCAGGCCATGATCAAAGGCCTCCTGGCTGGTACGGACTTTGCCTTTACGCAGGAAGCAGACGGTGCTTTCGTCATCTCCCGTAAAGCTGCATAAGGAAAGGAAGAAAAAACATGTATAGCATAGATGTCATGGTTGAACAGCACAGAAATATTTCCCGCATGCTCCGCATCATTAAAGCGGCGTGCTGTTCCATCCTCGAAGGGGCTGACGTAGACCAGGCAGAATTTGCCGATATCGTCGATTTCGTCCGCAACTACGCCGATGCCCATCACCACCAGCGGGAAGAACAGGTCCTGTTCCCGGAAATGATCGATAAGCTCGGTCCTCTGGCCAACACGATCATTACCCACGGCATGCTTGTCGAACACGACTTGGGCCGGGCCCATATCCGCTCCCTCAACGAAGCGCTCAAGCTTTACGCCGAAGATCCGCAGACAGAATACAAGCTGCAGATCCTGACGGAAGCTATGGGCTACGTAAACCGCTTGCAGGTCCATGTAGAAAAAGAAAATAACGTCGTCTATCCTATGGCAGAACGGGAACTCCCGGCTGACGTAAAGGAAAAGATCGACGCAGCTGTACGGGACCTGGAAACTGAAGACAGTGCCTCCTTTACGGCCCAGTCTTTGGCTCTCCTGGACAAGCTCGAAGCAAAATATCACTTAGTATAAGTAAGGCGGCGCAGGACCGGTGGGGGACTGCGCCACATTACTTTTTGCAATGCATGCATTTCTGTTCTACGCGAAAATAATCTCTCCCTTAACTATGTACTGCCTGCATGTTGTAAATTTCAAGTACAACGTTTTTCCATCCTTTAGGATTCTTCCGGGAAGGGCAGAAAAAGCGCGATTCTACGGAACCTGCCAGGCACTGTCCCTTTCGTAAACGATATTAGATTTAAGCCCTCATATATCTTATAATTAATCTCGTTACAAGGTGAAAGATAAGGGAAACGCCAGCAGCAACACGTACCATGAGGGGCTGGCGTCACCTGTGTTTTTAGGTAGAGGAGAGAGCTTGCTATGTATATTATGGGAATGGAAAAGGTACTGAGCCGGACCTATGCGGCTTGGAAAAAAGCACAGAAAGACAAGGATGACAACGATCACCGCCGTGGTCCCCGCAAGGGCTTGCCCGTCGGTATTTGTCTCAGTTTGTATAGCAGCCTGCCTGCTATGGGGTAAAGAAAAGATGATTAATGGCAGATGAAAGCCGCAGTGAAGGGAAGGTTCCTCGCTGCGGCTTTTTGCATGTCTTTGCTTATAGAAAAAGTGTAGCACATATACGTAGCCGTTACCTCTTTTCTTTGCCGTACACTGTGCTATAATAAGGCCTATCCTTAATTATTTTAATACTTGTGCCACTGGCAGAAGAGGAGAGATCATGGACGAAATCCAACGAGAGAAACGGGTACAACACAAACAACGGCAGCTCGATATGCTGCATGGGTCCTTATGGGATAAATTGACGCTTTTTGCCTTGCCCCTGGCTTTGACGGGGGTCTTGCAGCAGCTCTTTAATACGGCAGACGTCGCCGTCCTGGGCCAGTTCGTCAGTAAGGAAGCCATGGCTGCCGTAGGCAATAATACACCCATTATTTCCCTCTTTGTGACGCTCTTTTTGGGCCTTTCCCTGGGGGCCAACGTGGTCATTGCCCAGCTCTTGGGGGCACGTCGTCCTGATAAGGCCAGTGAAGCCCTGCACACAGCCCTGCCCATGGCTCTCGTCGTCGGCGTAGCCCTGGCCCTTATTGGGGAAATCACGACGGGGCCTATGCTGGCTTTTCTCAGTGTGCCGGAAAACGTCATCGGTCCGGCTGAGGAGTATTTGCGTATTTATCTCATTGGCTTGCCCATTATGAGTCTCTACAACTTCGAAGCGGCCATTATCCGCAGCCGCGGCGATACGCGGACGCCGCTCATGGCTTTGGCTGTGGCCAGTGCTGTCAATATTATCCTCAACCTGGTCTTTACCCTCGTCTTTGCTGGCGGCGTCGCCGGTGTCGCCATTGCCACGGTCCTGGCCAACGTCGTCTGCGCCGGTATTCTCTACGTCTTCTTGCGCCGCGATACGGGCGTTCTTCATCTCGATCCCAAAGCGCTTCACATCCGCCGCGCCTACGTGTCGCCTATCGTGCGCATTGGCCTGCCGGCAGGCTTGCAGGGCATGGTCTTTTGCATTTCTAACGTCATCATCCAATACGCCATCAACGGCCTCGGTGCCGAATCAACGGCCTCGGTGCCGACGCCATGGCAGCGTCGGCTGCAGCCTATACGATCGAAATCAACGTCTACTGCATTATTAATTCCTTCGGCCAGGCAGCGACGACCTTTACGAGCCAGAACTTCGGTGCCCGCAACTTTGCCCGCTGCCGCCGCATCCTTTGGGAGTGCATTGGCCTCAACATTTTTTATATGGGCCTCTTGGTCATTGTCATCTATATCTTTGCTACGCCTATGCTCGGATTTTTCAGCAAAGACCCGGACGTCATCGCCATGGGCAATACGCGCCTTTTCTACGTTACGTACATGCAGTTTACCAATATTCTCATAGAAATCATTTCCGGCGTCCTGCGGGGCTACGGCTTTTCCCTGCCGCCGGCTATCCTGGCCCTGGTCGGCATTTGCGGCGTCCGCCTGACCTGGATTTGGACAATCTTTCCGGGCGACCCGACCTTTACGAACATCATGGTCTGCTATCCCGTAAGCTGGATCGTCACGGCAGCCCTCCTCATCGTCCTCTATTTCTGGTACTTAAAGCATTTGCGCTCGCTCCTTGCCCGGGAAAGAAAGTACCGGCAAAGCCAGGCGTAGAGGCGGAACGAAACGCCTTTTGAAGTGGCGTGCCGGACCAGACAAAGATGAAAGGAGGAATTCCATGGATGTATCCTATCTCTTAGCGCGTTGGCATTTCGTGCCGAAAAAACTGACTGCCTTTGGCTTCCACGCAGACCACGGCGTCTGGACCTATGCGGCGCCCTTAGGCGATCTGGGCGTCGAACTGCACGTAACCCTCACAGAGAATACACTCACGCTGCACGTGTACGATCCCGATATGGGGGAGAATTACTTGCCCTTTGAAACGCCTAACGATACGGGTGCCTTTGCCGCCGCTGTACGCGAAGCGGCAGAGGCCGTCGTCCGGCGCCTGCAAGACGAATGCACCGTCCAGGCCGATGGGACGGCCCGCATCGTGGCGTATGCCCGGGCACAGTATGGTACAGAAACGGAGCAGCCCTGGGAGAAGTATCCCGGCTTTTGTACCTTAAAAACGCCGGAAAATAAGTGGTACGGTCTGGTCATGCTTGTTCCTGCCAAGGTGTTAGGCTTGGCGGGGAAAGATACGGTTACGGTCCTCAACGTCAAGGCGGCACCGGAAAAGGTAGCCTCTTTGCCTGACGGACGCCATTATTTCCCGGCCTACCATATGAACAAAAAGCACTGGCTCAGTATCCTCATCGACAGTGACCTGCCTGATGCAGCCTGGCAGGCGCTCCTTCAGGAAAGCTACAGCCTGGCCGGCGGCAAGGACTGGCGCGGTACGGCCTGGATCATTCCGGCCAATCCCAAATACTACGACTTCCGCAAGGGCCTCGAAGAAAACCCGTGGATTACGTGGAAACAGACCGGTACGGTCCGCAAGGGCGAAACGGTCTACCTCTACAGCGCCGCACCGGACTCGGCCATTCTTTATAAGTGCCGCGCTGTCGCCGTCGATCTGGCACCAGAAGCAGGCCTCAAGGCCAAGCGGATGATGACCATCGCTAAGGTCGAAGCCTATCCGGATGATCTCCTCACACTGGAACGGTTAAAGCCGTACGGCTTTCATGCCGTGCGCAGCGGCCGCCGCCTCACAGCCGACGTAGTAGCGCATATCGAAGGGCTTGTCGCTGCCTATAAAACCGGGCACTAACGAAAAAACCGCCTCCTTGTGGAGACGGTTTTTGTTTTGTCAGCGCCGTGGCGGCGGTGGCCCCATGGGGTGATGACGCGGCGGTGGTGGCGGTGCCGGGTGATGATAGTAGGGCCTGAAGCCCCAGCCGTAGGGCCAGGGGTCATAGCGCCAGATCGTGTTCCAGTACACCTCGTTCATGTAGACGTTAGCCCGCAAGCGTTCCATATCCTGCTGGGTAATGACGGAAATTTCCTGTACGGCTGAGCCCTTCTGATCGCCAATGACGTAATCGACGAGAATATTGGCCTTGCCCGTCGTCAGCGGTTCAATGACGCCGTTGTCCTTCACGCGGGCAATATTTTCATTGAGACTTTTGGCGTCTATTTCATAGGGTACGTTGCCGGGAATGTCCATGCGCACCAGGCCTTGGGAACCGAGGACCAAGTAGCGCGGATAAACGATGAGCTTGCTTTTTTTGACGAGATTTTCGGCACTGCCGTAGATCATGCCAGGGTCCTTGCCGTCGAGACGCCAGACCGAGCTTTGGTCTTTGGCGACGTAGTAATCCCCCAGGAGCTCGTGCGTTTTTGTGCTGTAGGCCCGGACCTGGCGGAAATATTTATCAGTCAGATCCTTGTTGACGCGCAGATAATACGGGTCCTGTTTGGCGTCAAGGCCTGTCAGGGCCGGGTTGAGATTGTTGATGAGGCCCGTCGTCTTGTCGTACGTGCCGCCGTCGAGGAGATAAAATTTCTTCAAGAGCGACGTGTCGCGGCCCGTTAACGGATCGACGACCTTCTCATTCTGCGCCTGGCTGACAGCGTCCTTTTGTGCTGCTGTCTGTGCCATTTTGGCCGTAGCTGCTGCCGGCGCTGTGTCTGCCGCCAGGGACAGGCCGGCCGTGCAGAGCAGGGCCGCTACGAGCGGGGCCAGTAATACCTTACGTACATGCATAGGAGTGCGCCTCCTTCTATCGAAAAAAGTAGTAACGTGTTTATATCTTTAATTATAGGGAAGTTTGCCACTTCTGTCACGGAATGTGCTAAAATTGTAACAGAACTGAAAAGAAGGCAGGTGACCGGATCATGCAAGTAGATAACGTGTATATCATATATTTTAGTCCCGTTGGCCATACGTGCCGCGTGGCTGAAACCTTGGGCTATGCCCTGGCAGAACGGCTGGGCGTACCGGCATTTAGTATGGATATGACCAAGCCGGCTAAACGGCGGGAAACGATGAGCTTTGCTCCGTCTGACGTTGTGCTCCTGGCCGTACCGACCTACGCCGGCCGCGTACCGAATAAGCTCTTGCCGGACCTGAAGGCTTGTTTTCGCGGCGACCAGACGCCGGCCGTAGCCGTCGTGACCTTTGGCAACCGTAACTTCGACAGCTCCCTTACAGAGCTGCGCGACGTCCTCGAAGACGATGGCTTTTGCGTTACGGCTGCTGCGGCCTGTGCCTGCGGTCATGTTTTTTCCAAGCGCATTATGCCCAACCGGCCTGATGGGACTGACCAAGAACAGCTCGTCGAAATGGCCCGGCAAATGGCCGTGAAAATCAAGTCTGTACGCAGTGCCGCTGCCTGTCCGCGCCCGGTGATCCGCGGCGACGCGCCGGTAGGGCCGTACTACATGCCCTTAAAGGCCGATGGTACGCCGGCTCATTTCCTCAAGGCCAAGCCCCTCACAGAGGAAGACCAATGCGACCGCTGCGGCCTATGCGTCACAGCCTGTCCCATGGGTGCCATTGACAGACGCAATCCCCTGAACGTACCGGGAACGTGCATCAAATGCCAGGCCTGCATCGCTATTTGTCCCCACGGGGCCAAGTACTTTGATGACGCCGATTTCCTCTCCCACGTGGCCTATTTGGAAGAACACTGTCAGGCCCGGCAGGAAAACGAATGGTTCCTGTAGAAAAAAAAACTATATCATACAAGGATGTGCCTAGATTGATCAATTTAACTAAACGCTTGTCTGCCGTAGCAGAGCTGGTGCCGTCTGGCGCCGTCATTGCCGATATCGGTACAGACCACGGCTATATACCCATTGCTCTCTGTGAGAGCGGCCGCTGTCCTAAAGCCATTGCTTCAGACGTCGTGCCCGGCCCCTTGACGGCGGCGAAGGAACACGTACGCCAGGCGGGCTTGACGGCAAAAATCGAATGCCGTCTCGGCAGCGGGCTTGAAACGCTGCAGCCCGGCGAAGTAACGGGCGCCCTCTTTTGTGGCATGGGCGGCCCGCTCATTCAAAATCTCCTGCGCCAGTCGCCTGGCGTCGTAGAAAAACTGGAATTTCTCATCTTTCAGCCGCAGAGCGACGTGCCCGTCCTGCGCCGCCACATTTACGATATGGCCTGGCATATTGAAGACGAACGGCTCGTCGAAGAAGACGGCCGCCTTTATGAAATCATACTGGCCCGTCCTGGCCGTGCCGAAGTACCGCCGCGCTGGCTCTGTGAAATCGGCCCGTGTAACTGGGCCCGTCACGACGAACTCGTACCGCGCCTCCTTGCCGAGCTGCGGCAAAAGGACGAACGCGTCCGCGCAGGCCTCTTGCGCAGCCAGAAAGACCAAAGCCAGCGCCTGGCCCTGCTGGAACGGCACATCAACGAATTGGAGGAACTCCTATGTCAATACAACTCAGCAAAATAATCAAGGTCATGGAATCCTTCGCGCCGCCCTATTTGGCAGAAAAATGGGATAACCCGGGCCTTCTCGTAGGCAGCCCGAAGCAGGAAATCCGCCGCGCCCTGGTGACCTTGGACGTAACTAAGGAAACGGCCGCCTTTGCTGCTGAAAAAGGCTACGACCTGATCATCAGCCACCACCCGGTTATTTTCTCTAAGCTGGCCAACCTGCGTACAGACCGTTATGACGGCCAGCTTTTCCAAAAGCTCCTGAGTCATAATATTGCCGTCTACAGTGCTCATACGAACTGGGACAGCGCCGCCCGCGGCGTAAACGATATTTTGGCTGAAACTATCGGCCTGACGAATATTCGCGGCCTTGTGCCGGTCCATACGGAGCAGCTCTATAAGTTTGCCGTCTACGTGCCGGCAGATTACGCGGAAGCAGTACGGACAGCTATGGGCGATGCCGGTGCCGGCTTTATCGGAGGCTACAGCCACTGCATGTTCAGCGTCGCCGGCGAAGGGCAGTTCAAGCCGCGCGCCGGTACCCATCCCTTCATCGGTACCGTGGGAGAACTCGAAAAGACGCCGGAAGTACGCATCGAAACGATCATCCCGGCGAGCCGCCTGAATTTGCTCTTGTCGGCCATGAAAATGGCCCATCCTTACGAAGAACCGGCTTTTGACATCTATCCTGTAGACAATGAGGGAACGGCTTACTATTGCGGCCGTATCGGTACACTGCCCCAGCCGGAAACGGCGCGCCATGTCCTGCGCAAGATCAAACGGGCCTTAAATCTGCAGATCCTGACCTATGCCGGCAATGAAGACCTCGTCGTCAAAGAGGTCGCTCTCTGCGGCGGTGCCGGTGCGTCCTTTATTGCCGATGCGGCAGCAGCCGGTGCCCAGCTCTATCTTACGGGTGACGTGAAATACCACGAAGCCCAGGATGCCGTAAAACGAGGCATGGTTATTGCCGACGGCGGCCACTACGGCACGGAAATCATTTCTATTCCCGTCCTGGCCCAGCGCCTCCAGGCGGCAGCGAAGGAACGGGACTGGCAGGTCTGCTTCCAGGCAGATCCGACGAGTAAGGATATGTTTGGCCATTGCTAGAAGGAAAGAGGAGAACATCACATGACAAGAGAAGAATGTGTAGAAATTTTCAAAAATGAACCGGTATACGCTATTTTGGGTGAAGCTCTGTCCTTAGGAAGAGGCAACGTAGAAACGGCCCGACAGGTCCTGGCGGCAGGCGTCAAAATCATTCAGTATCGGGAAAAACATAAATCGTGGCGCGAAAAATACGCCGAGGCCAAGGTCATTGCCGACCTGTGTCGCGCTGCCGGTGCTGTCTTCATCATGAACGATTCGGCCGATCTGGCTATTGCCTGTGGCGCTGCCGGTATTCACGTCGGCCAGGACGATGCACCGTGCACCTTTGTGCGCCGCTTAGCAGGGCCGGACATGTTCATTGGCGTTTCCACCAATACCATTGCCGATATTCAGGGAGCCATCAGGGATGGCGCCGATTACGTCGGCTTTGGCCCTATGCATCCGACAGAATCGAAGAAGGACACACACGACCTGGTCACGGCCGAAGCCATTGGCTACGCTACAGCCCAGACGCAAATGCCCTTGACCTGCATTGGCGGCGTCGGTCCCGAAACGATTCCTGAGCTCTATAAGGAAGGCTTCCGTTCCTTTGCCATGATCAGTGCCATCGTTTCCCAGCCGGACATTGCCGCTGCCGTAGCGCATATCCGTCAGGTTATCGCCCAAGCCGCTCATAAAGGCTGAATAGTTTTTCTTGACGGCATCTCTGATTTATAGTATTCTAGAAAAGATGAGTATGAATGACAATCGCTGGCCATAGGTCAGAGGAAAGTCCGAGCTCCGTAGGGCAGGATGCCGGATAACGTCCGGCGAAGGTGACTTTAGGGATAGTGCCACAGAAATGTGTACCGCCGCGCAAGCGGTAAGGGTGGAACGGTGCGGTAAGAGCGCACCAGCAGTACAGTAATGTGCTGGCTAGGTAAACCCCATCTGGAGCAAGACCGAATAGGGAAGGGATGAGGCGGCCCGCTGATCTTCCGGGTTGTGTCGCTTGAACATGCCGGCAACGGTATGTCTAGATAGATGATTGTCGCTGTCTCCGGACAGAACAAAACTCGGCTTACTGATTACTCATCATTTTTTGCACGTGCAGGGATTTCCGATAAGGGAATCCCTTTTTTATGGAAGCGGCCAGACCGCCCGGGCCGTGCAGACCTTATTTTTTTATGTATACACGGCGAATGTCTTTACAGCGCGCCTTGCGCATGCTATTATTGCATAAGATAGTCGTAATGTAACGTTATTACAGACAACTTTTTTCTAAAAGAGAGGGATATACGTTGGCATTAATTGTTAAGAAGTTTGGCGGCAGCTCTGTTGCCACGCCGGACAAAATACGCTCCATCGTGCAGCGGGTTTTGCGGGGTTCACAACCGGATGATAAAATCGTTATCGTAGTATCTGCTATGGGTAAATCGACAGATAAACTGATCGAATTGGCTAGCCAGATTACGTCGAAAACGTACGGCCGCGAAATGGACATGCTCCTTTCGACGGGTGAACAGGTTTCGATCGCCCTCATGGCTATGGCGTTCCAGGCAGCAGGACACAAGTCGATCTCCTTTACAGGTGCCCAGGCCGGTATCAAGACGAGCGATGCCTTTAATAAAGGCCGGATCCTCGATATTCAGCCTGACCGTATTCTGAAAGCCCTCGATGCAGGCAACATCGTCATCGTCGCCGGGTTCCAGGGCATTACCGGTGAAGGCGATATTACGACGCTGGGCCGCGGCGGTTCCGATACGACAGCCGTTGCCATTGCCGGTGCTATCCATGCCGATGTGTGCGAAATTTATACGGACGTGGAAGGCATTTATACAGCCGATCCGCGTGTCGTTCCCAACGCGCGTAAAATGGACCAAATCACGTATGGGGAAATGCTTGAAATGGCTAAGCTGGGTGCGGGCGTCATGCAGCCCCGGGCAGTTGAAATGGGCAGCCGCTTCAACATGCCAATCCATGTGCGTTCTACATTTTCCGACAACGAAGGTACTATCATACAGGAGGCTTATTCCATGGAAATCAAGCAGTATTTAATTCGCGGCGTAGCCGATGATAAAAATGTAGCTAAAATTACGGTACTTGGCGTTCCCAACAAACCGGGCAATGCGTATAAAATCTTTGCTGCCTTGTCTGATGCCAATGTCAGCGTCGACATGATCGTCCAGAGCGTACGCTATGCCAACGAAGGCGTGACAGATATTACCTTTACCGTAGCCCGCGATGAATTGGCTGCTACGAACGATGTCCTGGCTAAGATCAAAGAAGAACTGGGCCTCGAAGAAATCCTCGTCGATGACAAAATGGCCAAGGTTTCCGTTGTCGGTGCCGGTATGGCCGGCCACCCGGGCATTGCCTCGGGCATGTTCGGTGTTCTCGGCGAACACGGCATTAATATCGAAATTATTTCTACGTCCGAAATCAGCATTACCTGCCTCATTGCCGAAGAACATGTAGAAGAAGCCGTCCGCGCTATTCACGCCTATTTCCTTGACGAAGCCTGAGGCACCTATGTCTGTATTGGATAGCTTTGTCGAAGAAATGTTACAGCCTGAAGTACCCAAACGGGTTCTTCTCGAACGCCTTTTGCAGGGCCTGGAGAAGGAGAAGCCGCCGCAATTTAAGATTCCGGCGCCAGCCTATACCTTTGAATCGAACTTACACGGTCTGATCTATGACTATCAGAAGAAAGAAGTAACCATTCACTACAAGGTAGCCCCTGCCGTTTATGAGGACCTCACTGTTTCGTTCATGACGTTTAAGGCGTTGCTCGAAGGCATTGCCATTTGTATCCGCATGCAGAAATGGTAACTACGTACAGCCGTGATTCCCTTGGGAATTGCGGCTGTTTTTTTAGAGGAGGGATTCTATGACCTGCGGTATTGACATCGTAGAAATTAAACGCATTGAAAACTGGGCCGTTACGCGGGGGAACTCCCTGAGCCGTTTTTATACGGAAGGAGAGCTGGCCTATTGTGAAAGCCGCGGTCCTGGCAAGTACGCCTCCCTGGCCGGCATTTTCGCCGCCAAGGAAGCTTTTTGGAAGGCTGTCGGTACGGGCTTTCGCCAAGGCAAGTGGCAAGACGTAGAGGTTGCCCATGATGATCTGGGTGCGCCCCGCTTTATCCTGCATGGCCCGTATTGTGCTGTCGCCGAGCTGCGCAGCCTGCCGGCTCTTTCCATTGCTCACGACGGGGCCTACGCTATTGCCCAAGTCGTGTGGCCGTGAATTCTCCTTTAAAAGAAAGACAGATTTTGTGGTATAATAAGAAAGTTGAATTTGTCAATTTCGTATGCTTCATTTGAAGGAGAAATTAGGGTGAATAAGAAATATTTCGTACTGCCGCTCCTCGTCCTTTCGGGCTTTTTGCCACTGGGTATGACAACGGCTCAGGCGCGCACAGACGTGACGGCTGTCCGCGTCGTAACGCGTAATGATGCGGACGTTCCCTTTGTCCGTACGGTCGTAGAAACGGAAGAGCCTGTCAAACCGACGGCAACCCTTTCCGCCGACAGACGGACGCTCATCGTCACCATCCCCGGCACGGAACTGGAACGGGATGTAGACAAGCAGCCCCAGGCGGACCGCCATGTCATCAGCAAAATAGAAATCAAAGAACGGGGCTCCCGGACGGAAGTGCGTATTGACGTACCGCAGGCGCTCACAGCAAAGGACTACAAAATCTTTACCCTGCCGGGCAATGAAAAGAAGCATATCGTCGACCGCGTGGTCATCGATATTAACGATAAATCCGGCAAGATCCGCCAGTGGAACCATTGGCACGATGCCAAGGACAGTATTTCCAAGCCCTTCAACGATGCCATTAATAAGGATTTTAAAGGCACTCCGGTCATCGGCAAAGGGGAAATGATCTGGCCCGTCAAGGGCGTCATTACATCGCCCTTCGGCTACCGTATGCATCCCATTTACGGCCGCCAGATCCTGCACTCGGGCATCGATATTGGCGTCGATTACGGTACGCCCGTCAAGGCTGCCTTGGGTGGCGTCGTCCTTGAAGCAGATTGGATGAGCGGCTATGGCAATACGGTCGTCATCGACCATGGCAAGGGCCTCATGACCCTTTACGGCCATAACCAGAAGCTTGCCGTCAAGCAGGGTGACCAGGTCAAACAGGGCGATATCATCGCCTATGCCGGCTCGACAGGCAACTCGACAGGGCCACACGTACACTTTGAAATCCGCGTCAACGGTGAAGCCGTCGACCCGACGTTATACTTATAAGGATAGAGAGAAAAGGGGAAGCACATGCAGAAACTTAACACAGCCGCCCAGATGCGGCACATGGATCAAACGGCTATGCACGGTATCTACGCCATTGCCCCGGCAATCCTCATGGAAAATGCCGGCCACGCCGTCGTCGAAAAGGGTGATGCCTTCGTTGGCGGCTGGGGCGGTAAGGACGTGGTCATCCTGTGCGGCAAAGGCAATAACGGTGGCGACGGCTTCGTCATCGCCCGCCAGCTCCTGACGGCCGGCGCCCGGGTTTACGTCTACATCCTGGGCCAGCCCGAAGACTACAGCGAGGAAGCGTGTGATCATTTGACGACTCTGCGCCAGCTCGCCGACGAAGATCTGTGTATTCTCGAATTTTTCCAAGGCCGTCCTTGTGACTGGGGCCTCCTGACGAAACGCCTGGAAGCGAGCCAGGTCGTCATCGACGCCCTCTTGGGGACGGGCTTTCACGGTGATTTGCGGGAACCGATGAGCCGCATCGTCGCCATCGTCAACGCCGTAGCGGCTACGGGCTCCCTGCAGGTCATTGCCGTCGATATTCCAACCGGCGTCAACGCCGATACAGGTGCTGTCAGCGGCGCCGGCAGTGACGAAGAAAACGGGCCCCTCTTTGCGGACCTGACCGTCACCTTTGGCGCTCTCAAACGGGGCCTCGTATTCTATCCCGGCCGGGCCTGTGCCGGCCAGATCGAACTGGACGCTATCGGCATGCCCTGGCCCCTCTTGCAGGCCCAGGAAGCTGACCCGACGTATCTTCTCATGGAACAGGATATTGCCGAAGTCCTCGTACCGCGCCGTCCCGATTCCCACAAGGGGACCCACGGGACCATTGCTATCGTCACAGGCAGCAGCGACATGGCCGGTGCTGCTCTCATGGCTGTCCGCGGCGCTATCCGCAGCGGTGCCGGCAAGGTCTTTTTGCGCGTGCCCAAGGAAACGGCAGGCTATTGCATCGGTAAGGAAATAGAAGCCATGGTTCATGGCGTCGGTACAGGCGACCATTTCACGGCTGCCGATGCCGAAGAAATCCTCGCCGATTGCCGGACCAAACGCTGGTCGGTCATTGCCATGGGCCCTGGTCTCGGCGTCCACGAGGAAACGAAAGCCTTCGTCAAGGCCGTCATTGCCGGCACGACTTGTCCTATCGTCCTCGATGCAGACGCTCTCAACGTTCTTACAGGCGAACGGGAATTCCTGGCCCCCTATGGCAGCCGTCTCATTCTGACACCTCACTTGGCCGAATTCAGCCGCCTGAGCGGGTTCTCTATGGCAGACATTGAGGCGGATCCCCTTGGCAAGGCAAAGGAATTCGTCCGCCAGTGGCATGTCAACCTGGTCCTCAAGGGCGCACCGACGGTCATTGTCTCGGCCAAGACCTGCCATGCTTACGTCAACCCTACAGGCAACGCCGGTATGGCCTGCGGCGGTATGGGCGATATCCTCACGGGTATGACCGCTTCCTTTGCCGTCCACGCCGGACTGCCCGACCTGTGCAGCGCCGCCTGTGCAGCCGTCTATGTGCACGGCGCCGCCGGTGATTACTGCCACGACGAATACGGCTCGTACGGCTTTTCGCCTGTCGACGTAGCCGATGCTGTGCCGCGCGTCATCCGTCGCCTCGAGGAAAACATGGAACGGCCGGTCCTCCAGCGTCCCTTGGTAACGGAAGACTGAATTTGAATATATTTCTCACAGACTGTCTGAAACGTAGCTGTTCAGGCAGTCTTTTTTTGTCCGTTTCCTGTGGACGGCTGTAACAAAACTGTCACCGTTCCGGCCCGCTCATAACAGAAAAAAAGCTTAATTTACAGGGAGAGGTATGTTATAATAGTAACGTTCAAGTGAAAAGGAGTAGATAACAGTGTTCAAAAAATTACTTATGATACCGTTACTGGCCCTGGCGTGTGTCCTGCCGCTGGCTTCTGCTGCCGCCGCCAGTACGGAAATTTCGAGCGTCCGCGTGGCCACGCGTCATGACGCCAACACGCCCTTTGTGCGTACTGTCGTAGATGTATCACAAAAAGTGACACCGCGGCTGTACCTCGATAAGTCCGGCCAATACGTGACCGTTACCCTGCCCAATACGAAAATTGACAAGCACGTTCAAAAACAGTATGACGCCAACAAAAACGTCATCTCCCGTATTTGGCTCACCCAGCGGTCGTCGGCTACGGATGTCAATATCAAGGTACCGCGCAAGATCACGGCCAATGATCTCAAGGTCTTCACCTTACCGGCTGACGCCAAGGCCAAGACCAATAACCGCGTGGTCATCGATATTAACGACAAATCAGGCAAAGTAAAACAGTGGAGCCATTGGGGCGACACGAGCATTGGTATTCATCCCTCGCAGCAGACGAAAACGTCCTGGAAATCCCGGACGGATAGCGGCAGCGCAGCCGGTGCGGCTACGGTAACCATCCCGTCGTACGGCAAGAGCGCATCGTACAGCCTGACGAAAGGCCTCAAAGGCAAGACCATCTGCATTGACCCGGGCCACGGCGGCACCGATACAGGCGCCATCGGTTCTATGAGCCAGGAAAAGAACATTACCCTGGCCATTTCCAAGAAGGTCCAGCAGCTCTTGCAGGAAGCCGGTGCTAACGTCATCATGACCCGTACGACCGACGTCGACGTCTATGCACCGAATGACGGCGCTGTAGAAGAACTGCAGGCCCGTTGCAACATTGCTAATGCGTCCAAGGCCGACGTCTTTGTCTGCATTCACATCGATTCCTTCTCGTCGCCTGATGCCATGGGTGTCACGGCGTACTACAACCCGAAGACCCAGTACGATTTGGGCCTGGCCAAGTACATTCACCAGCAGAACATGAAAGCAACGAGCTTCCCGGACCGCGGTGTCGATACGGCAAACTTCTACGTGCTCCTGCACACGAACATGCCGGCTACGCTCCTGGAACTGGGCTTCATTTCTAACCCGGCTGAAGAAAAGGCCCTCAACACGGAAACCCAGCAGGATAATTTTGCTGAAAGTATCGTCAAAGGCCTGGCTGATTATTTTGATCACAACGGTCTCTAATCTATTCTTTTTAGGCAAAGTGGCACGCATCTTTACGGTGTGTGCCGTTTTTACGTATGTAAAATTGAGTACGTGCCTGTCTTTTTCTAATATTCATTATATGCATGATACGTGTTTTTTGATATAATGTTTTAATAGAATAAGTGCAGAATAGCTGCTGCAGGAGGGGAATAGACTTATGATGAAGCGTAACATTGTCCTGGTGGGCATGATGGGCAGTGGCAAAAGTCATATTGGGCGCAAGATCGCTGTGCATCTGGGCTGGCAGTTTGTCGATACGGACCGGCGTATGGAGCGCCAGACAGGACAGTCCATTGCGGACTTTTATGAAACAGCAGGGGAGAAGGCCTTCCGAGAGAGAGAAATCAATGTCTTACAGCAAGTAAGCCGCTATCACGAAGCGGTTATCTCGTTTGGTGGCAATTTCCCTATGAATATCGATACGTATCGTATTTTGCACCGTCATGGCTACATCGTGGCCCTGCGTTCGGCTGCCTTTCGCGTAGAAGAACGCGTGAGCCGTCACATAGGGAAACGGCCGACAGTCGATTACGATCATCTCCACGAATTCGTGCAACACATGGACGAGCAGTGGAAGCACGTCTATCCGTACTGTGATTACGTCGTCGATACGACCAACCACAGTGCCGAAGAAATCGTAGAGATCATTATTGGTCAGCTCGGACGTGACAAGGTTCAGTTTGCATCGAGGGAAAGAAAGGGGACTGAGCAAAAATGATTACAAAAATCGGGGTTTTGACGAGCGGCGGTGATGCGCCGGGCATGAACGCAGCCATTCGTGGCGTGACGCGTTATGCTATCGAACAGGGCTTATCCGTAACCGGTATCATCCGCGGCTACGAAGGTCTTTTGAGCCACGAAATCATGCCGCTCGACCGGCGTGATGTAGGCGGTATTATCCACCGTGGCGGCACGATGCTGCGCACGGCACGCTGCCTGGAATTCATGGAAGAAAAGACACAGAAGGAAGCCGCTGCCTATATCCGCGAAAATGACATTGACGCCCTCGTCGTCATCGGCGGCGACGGTTCTATGCGCGGTGCCCAGGCGCTGAGCAAGCAGGGCATTCCGACTATCGTCATTCCCGGTACCATCGATAACGACATGGATGGCACAGAATATACGATTGGCTTTGATACGACGGTCAACACGGTCCTGCAGTGCGTCAACCGCATTCGCGATACGGCGTATTCCCACGACCGCGTAGCAGTCATCGAAGTCATGGGCCGTCACGCCGGCTTCATCGCCTTGCACGCCGGCCTGGCTGCCGGTGCCGAAGCGGTTCTCGTACCGGAACACGACGTGTCCCTGGAAGACCTGTGCATGCACCTCAACGAATCGCACCGCATGGGCAAGATGAGCAGTATCGTCATCGTCGCCGAAGGGGCTATGAAGGGCTCTGATGTATATGATTATATAAAGGAACACACCTATCTCGAACCGAACCTGACCGTTCTTGGCTACGTCCAGCGTGGCGGTTCGCCAACTGCCCGGGATGCCATCATGGCCAGCCTCTTTTCGGAAAAGGCCATCGACTGCCTCCTGTCGGGGACGTACAACTGCGTTATCGGCCAGATCGGTGAAACCATTGCGGCTACGCCCTATACGGAAGCGCCGCGGTACCATTTCCCCCTGGACGAAAACATGTACCGTCTGGTTCACCAGCTGGGCCGCTGAGCGAAAAAATAGGAAAATAATAAGAAAAGCAACTCTGTACCGGCACTTATGGGGTCATTTACTCTGCCGGCACAGAGTTTTTTTCGTTAACATTCATTGACATTGAATATTGATACACTTATAATGACAAGTACTGATGAAATTATTTTTACCGCCATCTAAAGGAGTGTTTGGCATGACCTTTGATTTTCAGTTGATTCTGAATTCCTTGCCGTTATTGCTGCAAGGTGCAGCCGTAACCATTGAAATTACGGCTATGTCCGTCGGCATCGGCCTGGTACTGGGCTTGATCACCAGTATTTGCCGCCTGTCGCATATGAAAGTTTTGAATATCCTCGCCGTGTGCTACGTCAACGTCATTCGTGGCACGCCTATGCTGGTACAGATTTTCCTCATTTATTTCGCCCTGCCTATGCTCATTGGCGAACGGATCAACCCCTTCGTCGCTGCCGTCGGTGCCTGTTCCATCAACAGTGGTGCCTACGTATCGGAAATTTTCCGTGCAGGCATTCAGTCTGTCGACCGCGGACAAATGGAAGCCGGCCGTTCCCTGGGCCTTTCGTGGGGACAGACCATGCGCTACATCATTTTGCCCCAGGCCTTCAAGCAGGTCATTCCGCCCCTTGGTAACGAATTCATTTCCATGACCAAGGAAACGTCCCTGGTTTCCGTTATCGGCTTTGAAGAATTGACCCGCCGTGGCCAGCTGATCATTGCCAAGACCTATGGCTCCTTTGAAATCTGGCTCACAGTAGCTGCAATTTATCTGATCATGACGCTCGGCATTGCCCGGCTCGTAAGCTATTTGGAAAAGAGGTATGCAACGGATGATAGAAATTAAAGGCTTAAAGAAAAGCTTTGGGACGCACGAGGTACTGAAGGGCATCGACCTGACCATTCAGGATAAAGAAGTAGTTGTTATTATCGGCCCGTCGGGCTCCGGCAAGAGTACCATCCTGCGCTGCATCAACTATTTGGAAGTGCCTACAGGCGGCGATATCGTCGTCGACGGCATCAGCATGAACGACGCCAAGAGTATCAACGCCGTCCGTATGGAAGTCGGCATGGTATTCCAGCGTTTCAACCTGTTTCCGCACATGACGGTCTTGGAAAATATCATGCTGTCGCCTATGAAGACCCGTCATATCAGCCGTAAGGAAGCTGAAGAAACGGCTGTCAGCCTCCTGCGCAAGGTCGGCCTGGAAGAAAAGAAGGATGCCTATCCCAATACTCTTTCCGGCGGCCAGCAGCAGCGTGTGGCCATTGCCCGGGCTCTGGCCATGAAACCGAAATTCATGCTCTTTGACGAACCGACATCGGCGCTTGACCCGGAAATGGTCCGCGAAGTACTGGATGTTATCAAAGCCCTGGCTAAGGACGGCATGGCCATGGCCATCGTCACGCACGAAATGGGCTTTGCCCGCGAAGTAGCCGACCGGGTTCTCTTCGTCGATGGCGGCTACATCGTCGAAGAAGGCAAACCGGACGACGTCTTCAGCCATCCGCAGGAAGAACGGACGAAAGAATTCCTGTCGAAGATTCTCTAATAGCAAAACGTAAACCCTTGTAGTGGCTGCTGCAAGGGTTTTTATTTTTTTTGTCCACATAAAGCGTCAGAACCTAAGGAAACAGGCCCTTGTGAAAAAACTTTGTAAATTTTCCATCATTGACACGTACAGGCCTTTTTGTTACAATCATGTTGTATTTATATTTAGATATAGTTATGAGGAGATGCAGAATGTTCACAGGTTTATGGGCTGGCCGTAGTCGTAAACAGTTTGTAGATGTCTGTGCTATCCGTATGTCTAAATGAAAAACCCAAAGGGGGCCTTGTATCCCTTTGGGTTTTGTTTTTTTCTAAGGAGGGGTTCCGTTATGAAGGTTGGTTTGGTCATGGGAAGCGACTCTGATATTCCCGTAATGAAAAAAGCCTTGGAAGTATTTCATGATTTTGACGTAGAATGCGAAGTATTACTGGCTTCAGCACACCGCACGCCGGCGGCTGTCCAGGAATTTGCTTCAAAAGCCCGGGACAGAGGCTTGAGCTGCATCGTTGCCGGTGCCGGCATGGCCGCTCATCTGCCCGGTGTTATCGCCAGCTTTACGACATTGCCGGTCATCGGCGTGCCCCTCGAAAGCGGCAGCCTTAAAGGCATGGACGCACTCTTAGCCATCGTCCAGATGCCGTCGGGCATGCCTGTTGCGACGGTTGCCATTAACGGCGCTAAAAACGCAGCCCTCCTGGCTGTCCAGATCGGCGCTACGAGTGACCCCGAACTGGCTGCCAAGTACAAGGCATACCGCGAAAAGATGAGCCGCGACGTCATGGAAAAGAATGACAAGCTCCAGCAGCATCTCAATACGGCCGCGTCGGTTTACAACAAGGTACAGGACACTGTTGAATCCGTCGTCCGTACTGTCAGCGACGCCGTAGAAAAGCACAAGTAATACCATTAAAAACGTAGATTTCACACAACAGGGAGGTTCCCACTAATGTACGACTCGATTTGGGACAAGCAGCACGAAGAATGCGGTGTCATCGGTATTCTCGACCGGACACTGGACATACCGAGATATTTGTATTGGGGCTTGTTTGCTTTGCAGCACCGCGGCCAGGAAAGCGGCGGTATTGCCCTTACAGACGGGCACGATATCTTTACCTATCGCGGCATGGGGCTCATTAGCACCGTCTTTGAAAAAGGCTTGCCTGACGATTTAGGCGGACACATCGGCATTGGCCACGTCCGTTATTCGACGACCGGGTCCAACAACCCGCGCAATATTCAGCCTCTCGCCGTATACTCGGCCTTCGGCCAGATTGCCCTGGCACACAACGGCAACCTGACGAACACGCGCGAACTGCGGGAAGAACTCGACGCCAACGGCGTTACCTTCCAGACGACGATGGATACGGAAATCATCGTCAACCTCATTAGCCGCAGCCGTCAGACGACGGTAGTCGACCGTATCAAGGAAAGCATGAACCGCTTGGAAGGTGCTTTTTCCGTTACCATTATGACCAAGGACCATCTCTATGGTGTGCGCGATAAATTTGGCTTCCGTCCCCTCTGCATCGGCAGAACGACGACCGGCGGCTGGGTGCTCGCTTCGGAAACGTGTGGTCTCGACGCCCTGGGCGCAACCTACGTCCGCGATGTACAGCCCGGTGAAATCGTCGATATTACAGAAGCCGGTATGAAATCCATCATGTATGCAGAGCCCCAGCGCAAGCAGGTCTGCTCCTTTGAATATATTTACTTTGCCCGTCCGGACAGCGTTATCGACGGCCAGGATATTTACCAGGCCCGCCTCAACATGGGTAAGGAAATGTGGAACGAAACGCAGTATGATGCGGACCTCGTCATTTCCGTCCCCGACAGCGGCACGACAGCTGCCATCGGCTATTCCATGGCCTCGGGTATTCCTTTCAACCACGGCCTCATCAAGAACCGTTACATGGGCCGTACGTTCATCAAGCCGACGCAGAAGGAACGCGAGCTGGCTGTACGCATGAAGCTCAACGTCGTCAAATCCGTCGTCAAGGGCAAGCGTATCGTCATGGTTGACGACTCCATCGTCCGCGGCACGACGAGCGGCATTATCTGTAAGATGCTCCGCGAAGCCGGTGCTAAGGAAGTCTACATGTGCGTATCTGCACCGCCGATTATGTATTCGTGCTTCTACGGTATCGATACGTCGGTCCGCAAGGAACTCATCGCTTCGGCCCTGAGCGTAGAAGAAATCCGCAAATACATTGGCGTCGACAAGCTGCACTTCATCAGTCTCGACGGCCTCTGCAAGGCCATTCCCAACATTCCCCGCGAAGACCTCTGTCTCGCCTGCTTTAACAACGACTATCCCACTGCTGTACCTGTGACCAACGAGGAAGGAGAAAAATATGCTCTCGAATAAAAAAGGACTCACTTACGCCGACGCTGGTGTAGATATTGATGCCGGCAATAAAGCCGTAGAACTCATGAAAGACTCCGTAAAAGCCACGTATCGCCCGGAAGTACTCGGCGACCTCGGCGGCTTTGGCGGCCTCTTTTCGCTCATGAACAGCAACATCAAAAAACCGATCCTCGTCAGCGGTACTGACGGCGTTGGCACGAAGCTGCGCCTGGCTATCATGATGAACAAGCACGACACGGTCGGCCAGGACTGCGTTGCCATGTCCATTAACGACGTCCTCGTCCAGGGCGCAGAACCGCTCTTTTTCCTCGATTACATTGCCGTAGGCAAACTCGATCCCGTCCAGGTAGCGACCATCGTCAAAGGCGTAGCCCATGCCTGTGAAGAATCGGGCTGTGTCCTCTTAGGCGGCGAAACGGCTGAAATGGCCGGCTTCTATGCTAAAGATGACTACGACCTGGCTGGCTTTGGCGTCGGCATCGTTGACCGCGACAAGGTCATTACCGGTGAAACCATCGGTGCCGGCGACATCCTCATCGGCCTGCCGTCTACAGGCGTTCATTCCAACGGCTTCTCCCTGGTCCGCAAGATCGTCTTCGAACGGCAGAAGATGCAGCTCGACCAGTACGTGGACGAACTGGGCATGACCATTGGCGAATGCCTGCTCACGCCGACGCGCCTCTATCCCCGTCCCTGCCTGCCCCTCATCCGCAACTTCGACATTAAAGGCATGGTCCACATTACAGGCGGCGGCTTTTATGAAAATATTCCCCGCGTCCTGCCTAAGGGTATCGGCGTAGAAATCGACGTCACTACGTGGCCGCAGCTGCCTATCTTTGGTCTCCTCCAGAAATGGGGCGACGTAGCCAAAGAAGAAATGTACCGTACGTTTAACATGGGTATCGGCATGATCCTCATCGTCAAAGTTGACGACGTAGATGCCATCATGGCCAACTTGTCCGAACGCGGCGAAAAAGCTTATATCATCGGCAAGACCGTCCAGAGTGACGTCCGCGTGACTCTCAAAGGGGGCGCCTTCGATGACTAAGAAAAAAATCGTCCTTTTTGCTTCCGGCCGCGGCTCTAATGCCGAAGCCATTCATGACGCCGTTGTAGAAGGCATGATCAACGGGGAAATCATGGCCCTCGTCTGTGATATTCCCGGTGCCGGCTGTATCGATCTGGCCAAAAGCTGGGATATTCCCGTCATCGTCGCTGACCGCAAGCAATTCGACAGCAAGGATGCCTTTGAACAGTTCATTCTCGACGCCATTGCGCCTTATGAAGCAGACCTCCTGTGCCTGGCCGGCTTCATGCGTCTTTTGAGCGGCAAGTTTATTTCCCATTACGAACATAAAATCATCAACATTCACCCGGCTCTCCTGCCCAGCTTCCGCGGCCTCCACGCCCAGAGACAGGCAGTAGAAGCGGGAGTTAAGATTGCCGGCTGCACGGTGCATTTCGTCGTAGCCGATATGGATGCCGGCCCGATCATCCTGCAGTCAGCCGTACCGGTCTACGAATCGGATACGGAAGACACGCTGGCTGCCCGCATCCTGACTAAAGAGCACCCGACATATGTCCGTGCTGTAGAGCTCTTTTGCGAAGATAAGCTGACTATTGAAGGCAACCTGGTAAAGGGTACTGAAGACTAAGGAGGAATTCTCATGAAGGTAAAACGCGCACTGCTCAGTGTTTCTGATAAAACAGGCATCGTCGAACTCGGCAAGGCTTTGGCTGAGCTCGGCATTGAAATCATCTCCACAGGCGGCACCATGCGGGCCCTCCGCGATGCAGGTGTCCCCGTCATGGCGGTACAGGACGTAACAGGCTTTCCGGAAATGATGGACGGCCGCGTCAAGACGCTCCATCCGAAAATCCACGGTGCCATCCTTGCTGTCCGCGACAACCCGAGCCACGTACAGGACATGAAGGACCACGACATTACACCAATCGACTTAGTCGTCGTCAATCTCTATCCCTTCCAGCAGACCATTGCCAAGCCGGACGTTACGTTGCCGGAAGCCATCGAAAACATCGACATTGGCGGCCCCTGCATGGTCCGCGCATCGGCTAAGAACAATAAATACGTAGCCATCGTTACGAACCCTAAGAAATACGGCGAAATCGTCGACATCCTCAAGAAAAATGGCGAATTCACTGATGCCTATCGCCTGGAACTGGCCCGTGAAGCCTTCCAGCATACAGCCCAGTACGACACGGCTATTGCTGCCTACCTGACCGAACAGGTCGAAAAGGGGGACGCAAAATAATGAAAGTAGCTGTCATCGGTGGCGGCGGCCGGGAACATGCCCTGGCCGTAACGCTCGCCAAGAGCCCGTCTGTAGAAAAGCTCTACGCCCTGCCCGGCAGTGATGCTATGGCCGCTGTGGCCCAGTGCGTCCCCGTCGGGGTAGAAGACCTGAGCGGCATTGCTGCCTTCTGCGAAAAGGAAGGCGTAGACCTCGTCGTCGTCGGCCCGGAAGTGCCCTTGACGGAAGGTCTGGCCGACGTATGCCAGGCCAAAGGCATTGCCGTCTTCGGCCCTAATAAGGCTGCAGCCCAGATGGAAGGCTCCAAGGTCTTTGCCAAGAACCTCATGAAAAAATATAACGTACCCACAGCGGCGTATGCGTCCTTTACGGATGGCGCTGCTGCCAAGGACTACATTACAGCCCAGGGTGCGCCTATTGTCGTCAAAGCCGACGGCTTGGCTGCCGGTAAAGGCGTCGTCGTTGCCCAGACTGTAGATGAAGCCTTGGCTGCTGTCGATGCCATCATGGAAGACCGCATTTTTGGCGAATCCGGCGGCCGCATTGTCATTGAAGAATGCATGGTCGGTGAAGAAGCGAGCCTCTTGGCCTTCGTCGACGGCAAGACCATCGTGCCCATGATTTCTGCCCAGGACCACAAACGCATTTTCGACGGCGATAAGGGCCCCAACACAGGCGGCATGGGTGCCTACGCACCAGCTCCGGTCATGACGCCGGAACTGACCCGGACCGTATACGATACGATTCTCGTTCCGGTCGTAAAGGGCCTGGCTGCCGAAGGCATTACCTATCAGGGCTGTCTCTACGCAGGCCTCATGATTACGGCTGACGGCCCGAAGGTCGTCGAATTTAACTGCCGCTTCGGTGACCCTGAAACGCAGGCTGTATTGCCTCTTCTCGACGGCGACCTGGCCCAGATCATGCTGGCCTGTGCTAAGGGCACACTCACTGCCGATATGGTACACTGGAAACAGGCCTCTGCGTGCTGTGTCATCATGGCTAGCAAAGGCTACCCTGAATCGAGCCACAAGGGCGATGTCATCAGCGGCCTCGACAACGTCGCTCCGGACGTACAGGTATTCCATTCGGGTACCAAGGTCGTAGACGGCCAGTACGTCACAAACGGCGGCCGTGTCCTCGGCGTCACTGCCCTCGGTGCCACCCTGCAGGAAGCCATTGACCAGGCCTATGCTAACGTACGGCGCATTTCCTTTGACGGCCAGCAGGTCCGTCAGGATATTGGTGCTAAGGGCTTGCGTCATTTAGGAAAATAACAACAAAGGGCAGACCCGGAATGGCTATCTGATTTCGCGCCTGCCCTTTCTCTTTTACCATCTCTTGGAGGTGATCCCTTTGACGGAATTTATTACGCCGGCCGAAGCTGCCGACCTCTTACTGGACGGCCAGCGCCTGGGAATTAGCGGCTTTTCCGGCTTTGGCACGCCCGAAGCCATACTGGCTGCCTTAGGCGAACGGTATAAGCGGGAACAAAAGCCGCGGAATCTCGTTCTTTGCAAGGCTGCCGGCGTCGGTGATTACCACGAACGGGGTGTCAACCACCTGGCCTTGCCGGGACTCGTAAAAAGCATTATTACGAGCTATATGGCCCAGGAACCGTCTCTGCGGGCCTTAGCTGACGCTAACGAACTCAGTGTCCACATGGTACCCTTAGGCACGCTCACCAGCATGTACCGCGCAATGGCCCGCAAGGACCCCGGCGTCTGGACCCGCGTCGGCCTTCATACCTTCGTCGATCCCCGCCTGGGCTGCGGCAAAGTAAACGAACGGGCCCGGCAGGAAGCCGATTTGTGTGAAGTCCGGTCACTCGAAGGCAGGGAATATCTCTTTTACCCGGCCTTTCCGTATTTCAACATGGTCTTTATCCGCGGCACCTATGCCGATGCAGACGGCAATATTTCCTTTGAAAAGGAAGCCCTCCTGGGTGAACAGCTCGAACTGGCTGCAGCCTGTCGTTCCGGCGGCGGTACCGTCGTCGTCCAGGTAGAAGACATCGTCCCCAAGGGCAGTCTCGACCCGCGCTATGTCAAGCTCCATCACGTGCTGGTAGATTACGTCGTCAAAGCGGACCCGGAGCAGCATCCCCAAAGCTTTGGTCACGATGGCTACTGGCCAGAACTGTGCGGCGAAGCGCGCAAGCCCCTCGTCGGTCTGGACCTGCTGCCCTTAGATGCCTGCAAGGTCTGCGCCCGCCGGGCGGCCATGCGCCTGGAAGAGGGCATGTTTGTCAACCTGGGTATCGGTATGCCTGAAGGTGTCGGCTCTGTTGCTGCTGAAGAAGGCATTGGCGATGTCGTCTTATCGACGGAATCGGGCGTCATTGGCGGCGTGCCTCTGACGGGCCTCGACATGGGCGCCAGCATCAATCCTGAATGTATTAGCAGTATGCCGGCTATTCTCGATTTGTACGACGGTGGTCTCCTCGATATGGCCGTCCTCGGCCTGGCTGAAGTAGACCGGCACTGTAACATCAACGTTTCCCGCTTCCACGGTAAGTTTACGGGCCCGGGCGGCTTCATCGATATTTCCCAAAACGCCAAGCGCGTCCTCGTCATCGGCACCTTTACGGCCGGCGGACTGCAGGAAACCTTCCGCGATGGCAAGCTGGTCATCCTCAAGGAAGGGAAGTACAAGAAGTTCAAAAAGGACGTCGAACAGATTACCTTCTCCGGTCCCTTTGCTTACGCGCGCACGCAGGAAGTGCAGATTATTACAGAACGGGCTGTCTTCAACAATACCAAAGATGGCCTGACCCTCATGGAATACGCCCCGGGCATCGATATCGAACGGGACATTATAGGCCAGATGGAATTCCGGCCCAAAATTTCAAAGGATCTGAAAGAAATGGACAGCCGCCTCTTTAAAGAATCGAAGATGGGCCTTGGCTGCCACCACGTAGCAGAGGAGCTGCACAACTTCTTCTATTCAGATAAAGGAATGGAGTAAATTATGGAATATCGTATAGAAAAAGATTCAATGGGCGAAATCAAAGTACCGGCAGACAAGCTGTGGGGTGCCCAGACCGAACGGAGCCTGGAAAATTTCCGCATCGGTACAGAAAAGATTCCTCCGGAAATGGTCACGGTCTTTGCCTATTTAAAAAAAGCTGCCGCGCTGACTAATAAAGAGCTGGGCGAACTGACACCTGACCTGGCCGACGCTATTGCTGCCGCCTGCGACGACGTTCTTGCCGGCAAGCTTGATGGCAATTTCCCTCTCGCCGTCTGGATGACCGGCAGCGGCACGCAGTTTAACATGAATATGAACGAAGTCGTCGCCCACCGGGCAGCCCAGATCCTGGCGGCAGCAGGGAAGGAAGCGAAGGTCCATCCGAACGACCACGTCAACCATTCCCAGAGCTCGAATGACACGTTTCCGACGGGCCTGCACATGGCAGGTGTACTGCTCATCGAACAGCGCCTCTTCCCGGCTATAGATGCCCTCTACGGCGCCCTGCACGATAAGGAAGTGGCGTTTAAGGACATCGTCAAGATCGGCCGTACGCACCTCCAGGATGCTACACCTCTGACGCTGGGCCAGGAATTTAGCGGCTGGGCCCGTATGCTCCAGCGCGACAAGGAAATGCTCACCCAAGGCATCGAGTACCTGCGGGATCTCGCTATGGGTGGTACAGCTGTCGGTACAGGCATTAATTGCCCGGCCGGCTACGACGTACGTTTTGCTGAAATCGTGAGTGCGCTGACGGGCACGACGTTCCACACGGCACCTAATAAATTCCAGTCCCTTACGAGTAAGGATGAGCTGGTCGTCGTCCACGGCATGCTCAAAGCCCTGGCCTGTGACCTCATGAAGATTGCCAACGATATCCGCTGGCTTTCGTCAGGCCCGCGCTGCGGTATTGGCGAGCTCCTCATTCCGGAAAACGAACCGGGCAGCTCCATTATGCCGAGCAAGGTCAATCCGACGCAGTGTGAAGCCGTTACGATGGTGGCTGTGCAGGTCATGGGCAACGATGCCACTATGGGCATTGCCGCCAGCCAGGGCAACTTCGAGCTGAACGTCTTTATGCCTGTCATGGCCTATAATCTGATCCAGTCCATCCGTCTCCTCACAGACGCTATGGATTCCTTCCGCGTCCACTGCGTGACGGGTATCCGCCCCAATGTGGAACGGATCGACTACAACCTGCATCAGTCCCTCATCCTGGTCACGGGCCTCGTGCCCGTCGTAGGCTACGATAAGGCCTGCACCATCGCTAAGACGGCTGCCAAGGAAGGGAAGACCCTGCGCGAAGCAGCCATTGCCAGCGGCTGGGTTACGGCAGAAGAGTTTGACGCCCACATGGACCCGGCCCGTCTCGCCGGCGTCCGCTGAGCAGTAAAAAACGCATTTTTCTCGTATCTTTGCTAGTCTATCAGCAGGGTTTGTGCTATGATAAACCTGAGCTTTGAAAAAATTTCATTTCCCATCTGATGGAGGCGCACATAATGAAAGAATACAAACCATTCAAATCCGGTAAGGTCCGCGAAGTCTACGATATTGGCGACAGCATCATCATGGTCGCAACCGATCGTATTTCTGCATTCGATCACATCCTGAAAAACAAGATCACCCAGAAAGGTGCCGTCCTGACGCAGATGTCCAAATTCTGGTTTGATTTTACGAAAGACATTATCCCGAACCACATGCTCTCCGTAGATGTCAAGGATATGCCTGAATACTTCCAGCAGCCTCAGTTTGAAGGCAACAGCATGAAATGCCAGAAGCTGACCATGATTCCTATGGAATGCATTGTCCGCGGCTACATTACCGGCTCCGGCTGGGAAAGCTACCAGGAAAACGGCACTGTATGCGGCATCCAGCTGCCGGCAGGCCTGAAAGAATCGGAAAAACTGCCTGAACCGATTTTCACACCGTCCACTAAAGCCGAATTGGGCGAACACGACATGAACGTCAGCCTCGAAGAAGGCGCTGCTTTCCTCGATCAGACCTTCCCGGGCAAGGGCAAAGAATACGCCGAAAAGATCCGCGATTACACCATCGCCCTCTACAAGAAATGCGCCGACTACGCACTGTCCCGCGGCATCATCATTGCCGATACGAAATTTGAATTTGGCCTCGATGAACAGGGCAACATCATCTTAGGCGACGAAATGCTTACACCGGACAGCTCCCGTTTCTGGCCCCTGGCTGGCTACGAAGCCGGCAAGTCCCAGCCGTCCTATGACAAGCAGTTCGTCCGCGACTGGCTCAAAGCCAACCCGGACAGCGACTACCTCCTGCCTCAGGAAGTCATCGACAAGACCATCGAAAAGTACAAGGAAGCCTACGAACTCCTGACAGGCAAGAAGTTCTAAGCCTTTACAAGGAGAGCGTACTTATAGTATAATAAATGTTGTCGTACGGGCGCCGGGTGTCTCGAATCTCCGACGATCACGCAGCGCTTTGCGAATAGTATTTAAAAAAATGGAGGCATTACAATGTTAAGTGTTGAAGAAAAGAAAGAAATCGTAAGCAAATTTGGTGCAAATGAAAACGATACGGGTTCCCCGGAAGTACAGATCGCGCTCCTCACGAGCCGCATCCTTTACCTGACGGAACATCTCCGCAGCCACAAAAAGGACCATGCATCCCGCCGTGGCCTGCTGAAACTCGTTGGTCAGCGCCGTAACCTGCTCGCTTACCTGCAGAAACATGACCTCGATCGTTATCGCGCTATTCTCGAAAAACTGAACCTGCGTAAATAATCGCATACGTGTGAGGCTGATGTGTTGCACATCAGCCTCTTTTTTCAGAACAATTGTACGTGCATCAGGTTGGTAGGTTATAGGCCAGGAGCCCAGTGATGCGGCTTTTGACCTATGACCTACAGCCTGCATATAGATTGCAAGAACATTGCAAGGAGGATTTAAAAATATGGAAAAACAAGTATTCCAGATGGATTTTGCCGGCCGTCCCCTCGTCATCGAAGTAGGACAGCTCGCCAAACAGGCTAGCGGTGCCGCTTTGGTACGTTATGGCGATACAGCCGTATTCGTCACGGCAACGGGCTCTAAGGAAGCCCGGGAAGATGCAGATTTCTTCCCCTTGACTGTCGATTATGAAGAAAAAATGTACTCCGTAGGGAAGATCCCCGGCGGCTTTATCAAACGGGAAGGCAAACCGCCTGAATCGGCTACACTCTTTGCCCGCCTCATCGACCGCCCGATCCGTCCGCTCTTCCCGAAAACATACCGCCACGACGTACACGTCGTCGCTTATGATTTCTGCGTAGACCACGACAATGCTCCGGAAATCGCTGCCATGATCGGCGCTTCCGTTTCCCTGTGCATGTCCCACATTCCCTTTGCCGGCCCGATCGCCGGTGTCCGCGTCGGCCGCGTTGACGGCAAACTCGTTTGCAACCCGACAGTAGAACAGTCCGAAGCCAGCGACATGGACATTTGCGTTGCCGGCACAAAGGACGCCATCCTCATGGTAGAAGGCGGTGCCAAACAGGTTCCTGAAGCTGACATCCTCGATGCCATCATGTTCGCTCATGATGAAATCAAGAAAGTCGTTGAATGGCAGGAATCTTTCTTGCCCCAGATCAGCGTACCGAAACAGGAATTCGTCGAAAAGGAACCGCCTGCTGACATCGTCGAAGCCGTACACGCGTATGGCGAAGACAAGATGAAGACGGCTATTTTCGACGCTGATAAGGTATCGCGCGAAGAAAAGATGAACACTGTCGAAAATGATATTTACGAACACTTTGCCGACATTTACCCGGACAACCAGGCCGATGTCGCTGAAATTACACAGAAGATGATCAAGGAAATCGTCCGCCACATGATCGCCGTCGACAAGATTCGTCCTGACGGCCGTAAAGTAGACGAAGTCCGCCCGGTCAGCTGCGAAGTTGGTCTCTTTAAACGGACGCACGGTACAGGCCTCTTCACGCGTGGCCAGACACAGGTCCTCAGCTTCTGCACCCTGGCACCGCTTTCGGAATGCCAGCACATTGACGGCGTAGGCCTGGAAACAGAACGCCGCTACATGCACCACTACAACTTCCCGAGCTTCTGCGTCGGCGAAACGAAATCGTCCCGCGGTCCTGGCCGTCGTGAAATCGGCCATGGCAAACTGGCTGAACGGGCCCTCACACAGGTTATGCCGAGCGAAGAAGAATTCCCGTACGCTATCCGCGTCGTCTCGGAAGTCCTCGAATCGAACGGCTCCAGCTCCATGGGCAGTACCTGCGGCAGCACGCTGGCCCTCATGGATGCCGGCGTACCTATTAAAGCACCGGTTGCCGGTGTGGCTATGGGCCTCGTTACCAAAGGCGACGACTTCACGATCCTCACGGATATTCAGGGCATGGAAGATGCCTTGGGCGATATGGACTTCAAGGTTGCCGGTACGACGACTGGCGTCACGGCCATCCAGATGGATATTAAGATTAAAGGCCTGAGCCGGGAAATCCTCGAACAGGCACTGAAACAGGCCCACGAAGGCCGTATGTTCATCATGGGTAAGATGCTCGAAGCCATCGACGCACCGCGCCAGAATCTTTCCCAGTACGCACCGCGTATCATTACTATCCACATCAACCCGGATAAGATCCGCGACGTCATCGGGCCGGGCGGCAAGATGATCAAACAGATTACAGAAGAAACGGGTGCCAAGATCGATATTGATGATTCGGGCCTCGTATACATCGCCTCTGTCGAAGCAGCAGGCGGCGAAAAAGCTAAAAAATGGATTGAAGACCTGACCAAGGACGTCGTCGTTGGTGAAACCTACGTCGGCAAGGTAACACGCCTCATGGCCTTCGGTGCCTTCGTCGAAGTCCTGCCGGGTAAGGAAGGTCTCGTACACATTTCCCAGCTCGCTAAGGAACGCGTCGAAAAGGTAGAAGACGTCGTCAATGTAGGCGATGAAATTATGGTCAAATGCATCGAAATCGATGAAAAAGGCCGTATCAACCTGTCCCGCAAAGCACTCCTCGGCGGTGGTGATGGACCGGCCCACCACGGCAACAACCATGGCGGCCACGGCAACCGTCCCCGTCGTGACGACCACAAGCGCTAAGGTGACGCTATGCAGACACGGGGATTTGAAGTAGTGTCAGCCTATGCTGACCAAAATATACAGCTGCCTGTACGCAAAACTGCCGGCAGTGCAGGCTACGACTTGGCAGCGGCCCGGGACATCGTCCTGGCGCCCCATGCTGTCACGGTTGTACCGACAGGCCTGAAGGCCTATATGGCACAGGGTGAATACCTTTCTATTTTCATCCGCTCCAGCCTGGCCTTCAAGAAGGGCATTATGCTGGCCAACGGCACGGGCATTGTCGATAGCGACTACTACAACAATGCCGATAATGAAGGCCACATCATGATTGCCTGCTACAACACGACAGACACGCCGTGCGCCCTGGAAAAAGGGGAACGCGTAGGTCAGGGAATTTTCATGGCCTATCTGACGGTCAGCGATGACGCAGCCGACGGAATCCGCAGCGGCGGTATTGGCAGTACAGGAACGAAATAGACAAAAAAGGGCGCCGGCAGTGCAGACTGTTGCGCGCCTTTTTCGTTGGGGGTAATACAGATGAGTATCAGTACAGAAACTTGTATCGAACGGAAAGAAATCATGAAAGGCCACGTCCTGCACGTGACCGTTGACAAGGTCTCCATCGACGACGGCCAAGGCGGCGCCCAGACGACGTCGACGCGGGAAGTCGTTTGGCATAACGGCGCCTGCGCCATCGTTCCTGTCACGGACGACGGCAAAATCATCCTCGTACGGCAGTACCGCTATGCTGCGGCCCTGGCCATGCTGGAAGTACCGGCTGGTAAGATCGAGCACGACGGCGAATCGCCTGATCTCTGCGCTGCCCGCGAGCTAGAAGAAGAAACGGGCTTTAAAGCCGGGAATATGAAATCCTTAGGCTTTGTCTACACGTCGCCAGGCTTTTGCAACGAACGGATTTACCTCTATTTGGCAACAAACCTGCAAAAAGGGGAGCAGCACCTGGACGAAGATGAATTTATGAACCTCGAATACTATACGCCGGAAGAAGTGGAAGACCTCATCGATAGCAATGAAATCGTCGATGCCAAGACTATTGCCAATTTCCACAAGGCCATGAAATACCTGGCCAAACACTAAAGGGAGGGATTCTCATGCAATACAAGCGGATTATCGTCATCGTAACGGACAGCGTCGGCGCCGGTGACGCTCCTGATGCGGCAGCCTTTGGTGATGCCGGTGCTGATACACTGGGCCACATCGATGCCCATGTGCCAGGTGGCCTGCGCGTACCTACCTTGCGCAGCCTCGGCTGGGGGCAAATCGCCCATATTCATAGAGAAGACACGACCTTGCGCGGTGCCTACGGCCTCATGGAAGAACAGTCGGCCGGCAAGGACACGACGAGCGGCCATTGGGAATTCATGGGCAATATCGTAGAAACGCCCTTCCCGACCTTTGCCCATGCCTTTCCGCCGGATCTCCTGGCAGCCTTTACGGAAAAGACGGGCTATGATTACTTAGGCAATGAAATCGCCTCAGGCACGGAAATCATTGAACGCCTGGGAGCCGAACATTTCCGCACGAAGCTGCCTATTGTCTATACATCGGCAGACAGCGTCTTCCAGATTGCCGCCCATACAGATGTCATTCCCCTGGATGAGCTTTACCGCATTTGTGAAATCACGCGTAACGAAGTATGTGTCGGCCCTTACGAGGTAGGACGTATTATTGCCCGGCCCTTCGTCGGCACCTTGGGTCACTTCGTACGCACAGGCGACCGCCGCGACTACAGCCGTCTGCCAAAGAAAAAGATGGCCTTTTCCTATCTTTCCGAAGCCGGCTACAGCGTCGTCGGTGTCGGTAAGATCGGCGATATTTACGCCCACATCGGCCTGACCGAATCGTACCATACGCCGGATAACGCCGCCGATATGGCCATGCTCACGGAGCAGCTTCTGTCCCACCGCGACCGGCAGGGACTCTTCATGGTCAACTGCGTCGATTTTGACAGCCAGTACGGCCACCGCCGCAATACGGCCGGCTACGCCCAGTGCTTAGAAGACTTCGACGCCATGCTCGGTGATTTCCTGACCAAGCTCCAGGACGATGAACTGGTCATCATCACGTCTGATCACGGCAACGACCCGACCTGGAAGGGGACAGACCACACGCGCGAACGGGTACCTATTGTGGCCTGGAGCCCGTCCTTCACAGGCCCTGCCGATTTAGGTATTCGCAGCACCTATGCCGACCTAGGCCAGACAATTATGGAAAATTTTGGCACCGGTACTTTGCCGGCCGGTACAAGCTTTTTGAAGGAACTGAGGTGAGACTATGTGGCCCATCGATTGCATTGCCCATAAGCGGGACGGCCTCGTCCTGCCCAAAGAAGAAATAGAACGCTTCATCGACGACTACGTCCACGGCCGTGTGGCTGACTATCAGGCAGCTGCCTGGTGCATGGCCGTCTATTTAAAGGGCATGACAGAAGAGGAAATTGCCGACCTCACGTTGGCCATGGCCCACAGCGGAGATATGGTGGATCTGTCGCCTTTGGCCGGCATTCCTGTAGATAAACACAGTACTGGCGGCATTGCCGATACGACGACCCTTATCGTAGCGCCCTTGGTCGCTGCGGCCGGCGTCCCCGTGGCCAAGATGAGCGGCCGCGGCCTGGGTTTTACAGGCGGCACCATCGACAAGCTCGAAGCCATTCCGGGCTTTCGCACGACCCTTACAGAAGACGAATTCCTGACGCAGGTCAAAACGGTAGGCATGGCCATTATGAGCCAGTCTGCCGACATTGCTCCGGCGGATAAACTCCTTTACGGCCTGCGCGATGCCACGGCAACGGTAGAAAGCCTGCCCCTCATTGCCAGCTCCATCATGAGCAAGAAAATTGCCGCCGGCGCTAAGGCCATTGTCCTCGATGTCAAATACGGCGAAGGGGCCTTCATGAAAACCAAAGAGGATGCCCGTCATTTGGCTCATACTATGGTGCGCATCGGCCACCTCGTCGGCAGGCCGACGCACGCAGTTATTTCCTCTATGGAAGCGCCCTTGGGCACGGCCATTGGCAACAGCCTGGAAGTCGATGAAGCCATTGAGGCCTTATCCGGTAAAGGCGGCCGCCGCCTCATGGAAGTCGTCATGGCCATTGGCTCGCAAATGCTCCGTTTAGGTGGCAAAGCAAAAGACGATGCTGCTGCACGGCAGCAACTGCAGGAGCTCATCGACTCCCGCAAGGGCCTTGCCGTCTTCAAAGCCTTCGTCAAAGCCCAAGGGGGCAGTACAGCATGGATCGGCAAACGGCCCCTTACAAACGCACCTGGCGTCTACACGGCAGTCTGCACTGATGCCGGCTGGATCAGCGCTGTCGACGGCCGCGGCCTCGGCGAAATTGCCATGTCCATGGGCGCCGGCCGGGCCCGCAAGGAAGATGCTATCGATCCTATGGTAGGTATCCGCCTCTACAAGGAACTGGGTGATGCCATCCGTCCGGGAGAACCCATCTTTACGCTCTACGGCAAGAGTGACGCCGACTTGCCGGCTCTGGCACAGCAAGCGGCAGACCTGATCACTGTAACGCCAGAAAAACCGGTACACATTGATCCTGTCGTCAGTGAAATCATTACAGAATAATTCAAAACGGAGACATACATGAACGAGAAAAAACAACTGCCCGTCCAAAAGGGAAAATCCTATGAAATCGACATTGCCCACCTGGGTACAGGGGGAGAAGGCATCGGCCGCTACGAAGGCTTTACGGTCTTTGTACCCTATGCCTTGCCGGGTGAACGCGTACGGGCCCGTATCGATCTGGTAAAGAAACAATACGCTACAGCCGTCCTGGAAGAGGTCATCAAACCTTCACCGGACCGCGTCAAACCAGAATGTCCTGTCTACGACCGCTGTGGCGGCTGCCAGCTCCAGCACATGACCTATGAAGGCGAACTGAAGGAAAAACGCCAGCAGGTCCAAGACGCTATCGAACGTATTGGCCACCTCAAGGAGGTTACCATTCTGCCTACCCTCGGCGCTAAGACACCTTGGAACTACCGCAATAAAATGCAATTCCCTGTCGCCGCCGTAGGCAAACACAACGTCGCCATCGGCTGCTTTGCCGCAGCGACACACCAGGTCATCGACGTCAAAAATTGTGCTATCCAAAAAGAGCAGAACAACGTCATTGCCGGCGTCGTACGCCAGTGGATGAAGGATTATAAAATCCCGGCCTACAACGAAGATCTGCGCACAGGTATTGTCCGTCACATCATGGGCCGCGTCGGCGTCCATACGGGCGAAATCATGGTCTGCCTGGTCACGGCTGTCGACCAGGTACCGCACATGAAGGACCTGGTCCGCATGCTGCGCAGCCAAATTCCGGGACTTACGAGCGTCGTCCAAAACGTAAACACGCGTCATACGAATGTCATCCTTGGCCCGAAGACGCGCCTTATCTACGGCAAGAACACGATCCACGACTCCATCGGCCCCTTGACCTTCCACATCTCGGCCCAATCCTTCTTCCAGGTCAATAGTGAACAGGCCCAGCGCCTCTACGAAACGGCCTTGGACTTTGCCGACCTCAAAGGCGGCGAAACTGTCGTCGACGTCTACTGTGGCACTGGTACGATCACCCTCTTTTTGGCCCAAAAAGCCAAAGAAGTCTTCGGCATTGAAATCGTCGCCCCGGCCATCCGCGACGCCGTCCGCAACGCCAAGGACAACCACGTCAAAAACACGCAATTCATCCTCGGCGACGCCGTCTATAAGCTGCCCGAGCTCATCCGCAACGGCATCCGCCCGGACGTCATCGTCCTCGACCCGCCACGCGCCGGCTGCGGTGAACCGGTTCTCGCCGCCATTGCCCAGAGCAAACCCAAACGCGTCGTCTACGTCTCGTGCAACCCGGCCACCCTCGCCCGCGACCTGGCCTACCTGGACGAACACGGCTACAAGACAGAAAAAGTACAACCCGTCGACATGTTCAGCCGCACGCACCACGTTGAGACGGTAGTATTGATGTCAAGGGTGAATAATTAAGGGTGTAATAAGATAAGCAAATAAAGGCTTTCCGTGGTTTGAGGTCTGGTTCTAAGCCGGAAGGATAATCGCGGATTTTTACTATGAGGGAAGTTATCCAAGATTGGTGGATTACTCACCGGATTTACGAATTTGAATATAGGATTGGTGGGTTGATAAGATTGCTGGCAAAAATGTGGTGAGTTGACAAGATGGCTATTGGCTTGAATAGATAAACAAGATTGAAATGCACTTATAAAGTAATTACTTTTAAAGTACATATAAAGGTTGAAATAAGAGTTGTAAAATGTTATGGTAAAAAGAAAAGGTGGATTTAGGTATGGATAAGGAAGATAAAGTCCAAAAGGAACCGATGGAATTCTATAACATGTCTGATTTTCTTAGAGGACAATCATCAAAATTAATTACTGGTTTATCAGATGAAGATAAAACAGCTTTTGTTTTGAAAAATGGAAAGCCTGTAGCAGTTCTTATCTCCCACGAGAGATATGAAAGATTATTAAAAGCAGGTATAGATATTACTGAATACTAAATATAAAACACTTAATAGATGAGAGAGGTTAAATGAATGGCTGTGAAAAAATCAGAATTGTATTCCCTATTATGGGATGCTTGTAATAAATTAAGAGGTGGGGTAGAACCTTCAAGGTATAAAGATTATGTGCTTGTATTGTTATTCTTCAAGTATGTATCAGACAGATATAAAGGGCAACGTTTTGCTGAATTTACAGTAAATGAAGGTGCCTCATTTGACGACTTGATTGCTGCAAAAGGTAAACCAGATGTTGGCGAAAGAGTTGATGTAATTCTTCAAAAGTTTCTAGAAGATAATAAGCTAGCAGGTGCACTTCCTGACGTAAGCTTTAACAATCCAGATGAACTAGGTTCTGGTAAAGAACTAGTTGATAAAGTTTCTGGTCTTATAGCTATTTTCCAAAATCCTGCGATTGACTTTAAAAGCAACAGAGCCAGTGGAGATGACATCATTGGGGATGCATATGAATACTTCATGATGAAATTCGCTCAGGAGTCTGGTAAGAGTAAGGGACAGTTTTATACACCTAGTGAGGTGTCACGTATTATTGCTAGACTTATTGGTATTGGCAATATTAAACAAGAGACAGGAAAGAAATGGACCCTCCATGACGATATTTATACGACCGGTGCCACCTTGGAAGCTTGTGCCAAAACACTAAAAAAAGCCGGCGCCGTTACCGTGACCGGATTGGTCATGGCCAGCGGCGGCCGCTAAAAAAAACGCTTCTTTCCCCTGCTTTTGGGAAAGAAGCGTTTTGTATTGATCTGATTTTTAACCTAATGTTTCTATGAAAGCTTTGACAATTTCCGGATCGAAGAGTAACCCGGAGGCGCTGAATAATTCACGGATGGCCTGGGATTTGGTCTTGGCCCAAAATTCAGTACTCGGATTGATGATCGTATCGTAGTAGTCGGCTACAGCAATGATACGGGCACCGAGGGGGATGTTTACACCCCGCAAATGCTTGGGAAAACCGGAACCATCCCAGCGTTCATGATGATAGACAATGTAAGGGATAATATCCTGGCAACAGGGGATATTTTCCAATAAATTGCCACCGGCTGCGGCATGCCGCTTGTACATTGCCTTTTCACTGCGGTTCAGATAAGGAATTTTACTCAGCAGCATATTAGAAACAAAAAGCAGGCCAACATCGTGAAGCAGTGCGGCATGCTTAATTTGTCCGATTTCGCTTTTGGGAAGTGCTAGTTTAGCGGCTACGCTGACGCTGTAATTCGCTACCTGCAGGGAATGCAAGTACAGCCGTTGATTTTTAAATTGTATAAATTGAAGTAATTCCGCCGTTATCGAATCGAGCGATTCCCGCTCTTCCGAACCGATACCGGCAGATTGCTTAAGTGACATCATGAACATAAGGACAAAACCTTTCCGTAAAACTTATGACTTTCTCTTCTGATACGTCCGGGCACGCTTGCTGCGTTTGGGATGGCGCAGAATCGTAAACATTTTGGCACTGGTCCGTTTGATGCGGGCCCCGGTATTTTTCATTCTCCGTACGGTCGTGATTTTATTCTTGCGCTTAGGGCGCATATCACGGATAGAGCCAAAATCGCCGCGGCGTATGCTCGTGGCTTTAATCCGGTCAGACTGCAAGCTGAGCTTCAAGGCACTCATGATCTTACTGGCCTGGATATCTGTATTAAAACTGTAAATATCGATGGCTGCGTAGGACAGATCCGGGTATACGTGCATGCACAAATGGGCATTGCCGGAAACGGCAATACAAGTCAGCTCGTTATCGCGGTGATAAAAACTGGCGCCTTCCAGTGTCGCACCGACGAGCTCTAACGCACGCTCAACAAGAGGCCGAAGGTCTTCCGGACTCGAAAATGCAGCCTTACAATTATAAAAGTCGATCAGTAAGTGTTTCCCTAACATATTATTCATAAAATCCACCTGTCGTTTAGTTACAGTTAATTATATAATTTTTTAGCGTGCTTGTAAACGTGATTTCAAAATACGAAATATGTCTACCTTAGCATACTGATTTAGTATGCAGAAACGGAAGAAAGGAATTGACAACGCCATAGGGTGCCAAATAGTGCCGCTGTCAGGGCAGCGGCAGCAGCCTATATGACAAGGGTATTAGGTCTGATGGCATAATACACTATATATTACAGGATGATTCCCTATCTGTCCAGTGAAATAAAAGAAAATGTGAAAAAAACTGCCATTTGTAATGCAAAACACGCTGCAGTGCGTCGGGCACTGCAGCGTGTCAGTCTCTTTAGAAAGAGAAGAAAGGATTATGCTTCTTGCTGCCGGTAAGGCGTAAAGGTAAACTGGCCGTTTTCGTAGCCAATGGAAACGGTATCGCCTTCGCGGACGGCACCACTGATGATGTCGCGGCTCAGGGCCGTTTCGACCGTATGGACGATGAGGCGGCGCAGGGGACGGGCACCGAACTGCGGGTTGAAGCCCTGGTCGGCCAGCTGCTGCAACGCTTCGTCGGTCCAGGTCAGATGTACCTTGACCTGTTTTTCCAGACGTTCGCTCAGCCGTTTGAGGAGGATAGACGCGATGTTCTGGACCTGTTCCTTGCCGAGAGCATTGAAGACGACGATGTCATCGACACGGTTCAGGAATTCCGGACGGAAGTACTGTTTGAGCAGTTCCCGTACTTCTTTATCAGCCTGTTCAAAGCTGTCGGCTTCGAGAATCTGGTGCGAGCCCAGGTTGCTGGTCATGATGATGATCGTATTCTTGAAGTTGACGACACGGCCCTTGCCATCGGTCAGACGGCCGTCATCGAGGATTTGCAGGAGGACGTTGAAGATATCCGGATGGGCCTTTTCGATTTCATCGAGGAGGATGACGCTGTACGGGTGACGGCGTACGGCTTCTGTGAGCTGGCCGCCTTCGTCATAGCCGACGTATCCCGGAGGCGCCCCGATGAGACGGGAGACCGTGTGCTTTTCCATGTATTCGCTCATATCGATACGGATAATATTGCGTTCGTCGTCGAAGAGTGTTTCTGCCAGCGTCTTAGCCAGTTCAGTCTTGCCGACACCGGTCGGGCCGAGGAAGATGAACGAGCCGATAGGACGGTTCGGGTCCTTGATACCGGCGCGGGCACGAATGATGGCATCGCTGACGACGCGGACAGCTTCGTCCTGGCCGACAACGCGTTCGTGGAGCGTATCATCGAGGTGGAGCAGTTTTTCCCGTTCGCCGGTCATCATCTTGGTGACAGGAATGCCGGTCCAGCGGCTGACGACGGAGGCGATATCTTCTTCGCCTACTTCTTCCTTCAGGAGCTGCGAATCTTTATGTTCAGCCAGGAACTGTTCCTGGTCGTCCAGCTGTTTCTGCAGTTCCGGCAGTTTGCCATATTTCAGTTCCGATGCCTTGGCCAGGTCGTAGTCCCGTTCGGCTTTGGCCATTTCGTTCTTTACAGAATCCATTTCCTTCTTGATGGCCTGCGTGCGCAGGATGGATTGCTTTTCTTTATCCCATTTTTCCTTGAGCTCCGTTTCCTGGGCCTTCAGTTCTTCTTTCTTTTCCGTAATCTTTGCCAGGCGTTCCTTGGAGGCGTCGTCTGTTTCCTTGTTCAGGGACTGTTCTTCGATTTCCAGCTGCATAATTTTATGGCGGATTTCGTCGAGCGGCGCCGGCATGGATTCGATTTCCGTACGCAGCTTAGCTGCGGCTTCATCGACCAGGTCGATGGCTTTATCCGGCAGGAAGCGGTCGGAAATGTACCGGTCCGAAAGGACGGCAGCGGCGACGAGGGCTTTATCACGGATGCGGACGCCGTGATGGACTTCATAGCGTTCCTTCAGGCCACGCAGGATAGTGATCGTATCTTCTACAGATGGCTGGTTGACCATGACCGGCTGGAAACGGCGTTCCAGAGCGGCATCCTTTTCGATGTACTTTTGGTATTCGTTCAGCGTCGTGGCGCCGATGCAGCGTAATTCGCCACGGGCCAGCATCGGTTTCAAAATGTTGCCGGCATCCATGGAGCCTTCGGAGGCACCGGCACCGACGACGGTGTGGATTTCATCGATGAAGAGGAGAATCTGGCCTTCCGATTTGGAAATTTCATTGAGTACGGATTTCAGTCGTTCTTCAAATTCACCGCGGTACTTAGCACCGGCAATGAGGGAGCCCATGTCGAGGGAGTAGAGGGTTTTGTTCTTCAACGATTCCGGTACGTCGCCGGCGATGATACGCTGGGCCAGGCCTTCGACGATGGCCGTCTTGCCGACGCCCGGTTCACCGATGAGGACCGGGTTGTTCTTCGTCCGGCGCGAGAGGATTTCTACGGTACGGCGGATTTCATCGTCACGGCCGATGACCGGGTCGAGTTTGCCTTTGCGGGCTGCGGCGGTCAGGTCGCGGCCGTATTTTTCCAGGGCCTTATAGTTGCTTTCCGGATTATCGGAATTGACGTTTTGTTTACGGTTCTTGCGGATGGCCGACATGATCTTATCTTTGACCAGGCCAAATTCACGACAGAGGTTCTGGACGTCGCTGTCGCTTTCTTCGGCAATCCCGAGAAGCAGGTGTTCCGTGCTGATGTATTCATCGTGCATGGATTCGGCATACTGCTGTGCCTTGCCGATGACCCGGGCCATTTCGACGGCCATGGACATCTGGCTCTGGCCCTGGACGGACGGAATCTTTTTGAGGAGCTGTTCCAGGCGGGCCTGGAGCATGGGCACATCAGTGCCGCATTCCGTAAAGATGGTAGACAACAAGCCTTCCGGTTCTTTAACCAGGCCCATGAGGACATGGACCGATGTAATTTCCTGATTATAATGAAGTGCTGCTATCTGTTGAGCCGTCTGAAAGGCTTCGATGACTTTTTGTGTGTATTTTTCGTTTCCCATAACTAAGACCTCCTTGCGTATGGTGCAAGTCTGTGCAGTAAGATAGTGAACAACTAAGTTCAAGTATCATTATACTCATAAAAGTCAAAAAGTCAATAGAACAAAAGGAAAAAGACAAAAAATGAAAAAATAAACAAAAAAAGACCCGCTCATTCCGGGTGGAAGGCGGGTGACTCGTAGTAATCGGCATGGCCCTTGCGGGCTGTACGGGCCGTAAAGCAGTAGTGCTGTATTTCTGTAGCGCGAAGGTCCAGCGCCAGCTGCGCCTGGCCTAAGGGGGAGAGGGCGGGCCGGCTGTCTTTGACGCGGTTAAGCATGGGGAAATGCGTGGCAGCTTCCTTAATCAGGGCAGCACCGCGACGGTTCAAAGCGAGAATGCGGCCATATTGGGGCCCTTCGCTGTACGACGCATCCATCAGGGACTGTGACGGCTGGAGCAGTGTATAGGCTCCCATGCGGCACAGACGGCTGTAGGCGTAGCGTTTGGTCTTTACGGCCGCTAGGGCAGCTTCATAGGAAAGAGCCTCGCTCATCATGCGGTACCAGCGGTTTTCCAGGCCTTCGCTAAAGGCCGGGAGGGTGGCCAGCTTTTCCGGCGTGAGCAAGCGGTTTTGGAGAAGTACGAAATCGCCGTAGCGGTCATAGTCCGTATAGGCGCCGCTGGCCAGAAGTTTTTTTACGGCAGCCTGGCAGTTGGGCGGCAAATAGGCTGCAGCCTGGTCTGTCAGACCCCGGGCCGTAAGCTCGTGCCGTAAGGCCGAAGCACTCGTATACGTACCGCAAAGACCACTGGTATGATCACTGCCTTGCCGGGGTACGGGAAGAAAGGCAAGTTCCTGGCCGGAGGCGGTGATAGCCTTTGCGTATTCTAACGCCAGAAGCGCATTGGGCTGCTGCAACAGGGAGGCCAGATCCGGGGCCGCTGCTGCTATGGCGTCAGTCAGGGCCTGGCCGGCCGTACGCCCGTGTCCGCTGGCGCTGCATTCTCGGGCTATGCGGGCCAGGCGCAGGAAATCGCCGGCTGTCCCTGCTTCGACGCCGCAGGCCAGGTGTGTGCAGCCCAGCCGTATTGCCAGGCCTGCGCCGCCGGCTGCAAACCCGGCGGCACTCGACAGGGCGTAAACTGCCGGCAGCTCTACGACGCAGTCCGCTCCGTTTTCTACGGCCATGGAAGCACGCTGCCATTTAGAGAAGAGGGCCGGTTCACCGCGCTGGACGAAGGACCCGCTCAGGATGACGACGAGCGCTGCATGAGGACCAAAGTGCCGGCGCAGTGTAGTGAGTAAATACGCGTGGCCCGTATGAAAAGGATTGAATTCAGCAATGATGGCAATAGCAGCAGGCATGGCAGACTCCTTAAGGAACTAATAGATAATACATAGTATATTATACGGGCAAAAACGGGTATTTAACAGGGATTTAACGAGACATTTTACAATTTCTTCTTTTTCTCTTTTCTAGAATATGCTATAATTAAACAAGTCTGTTAGAAAGCATAATAGGTGATAGTATGAAGAGAATGAAAAAATTCCTGGTTTCCGCGCTGGCTGCGGCTTCCTTTTTCCTTTTGACTGGTTGCGGTAACGAAACCATCATGGAAGAATACAGCTTCGGCTATACGCAGCTCAAATCCGGCAATTCAGAGGTATATCTGATGACACCTGTCCAATTAGGTGAAATGCATCAAAAAGACGGAACCAATTTTTATGGTGCCAACGATGCCCATTGGATTATTACGGCAGAATCCCGGCCGGCCAGCAGCACATCTGTGCAGGCGTGGGCGGAAGAACCTACGTATATGCTAGCGCAGACGGCAACACTTTCTGATCTGCAGAAAACAGTAACGCAGACCACTGTTCTTGATAAGCCGGCGACGGAAGTTGAAGCGACCTTTAACCTCAACGTCCAGGGCCGTACGGTCAAGATGGCAGGGCGCAGCCTGTTTTTTGAAGATAAAGACCAAGTATGGGATATTACATATTTGTACTCAGACAACGATGCTGTAGGCAAAGAGGTAATTGATCATGTCTTTGGTCAAATCAAAAATAATTAGAAGAATACACGAAAGAAGGTAAATTGCATGATCGTATTGGTTGTAAACTGCGGCAGTTCGTCCTTGAAATACCAGTTGGTAAACATGGACAATGAAGAAGTCATGGCAAAAGGGTTGGTAGAAAAAATCGGACTTTCCGATTCTCTGCTGACACACAAATGGAATGGCCAGAAAAAAGAAGTACAGCAGTCTATTCCGGATCATCAGGTTGCAGTAAAGATGGTATTGGACATCCTTACTGACGCAGAATGCGGCGTTATCAAATCGATGGACGCTATCGACGCTGTTGGCCACCGTGTTGTCCATGGCGGGGAAGAATTTGCTTCCTCCACAGTTATTAACGACGAAGTCATGAAAGCCCTGGAAAAATGCTCTGCCATGGCTCCGCTGCACAACCCGCCGAACATTATCGGTATCAACGCCTGCAAAGCTATTATGCCGAACGTACCGCAGGTTGCTGTATTTGATACGGCATTCCATCAGACAATGCCGCCGAAAGCTTTTATGTATGGCCTTCCGTATGAATTGTATAAAGAAGACGGCATTCGCCGTTATGGCTTCCACGGCACAAGCCATCGCTATGTAGCCGGCCAGATCGCCAAAGTCATGGGCGTACCGCAGGAAAAACTCCGCGTTATCAACTGCCACTTGGGTAACGGCTCTTCCTTAGCTGCTATCAAATATGGCAAATGCGTAGATACGACGATGGGCTTCACACCGCTCGCCGGCGTCCTCATGGGTACACGCTGCGGCGATATCGACCCGGCTATCGTCCTCAACGTTATGGACAAGCACAACCTGTCCACGAAAGAAATGGACACGCTCATGAACAAGAAATCCGGCGTACTCGGTATTTCCGGCGTTTCCAGCGACTTCCGTGATCTCGGCGAAGCTGCCAAAGAAGGTAACGAACGCGCTCAGCTCGCCCTCGATATGTTCCACTATCAGGTACGCAAACTGATCGGTGCCCTGGCTGCTGCTATGGGCGGCGTTGACGTCATCACCTTTACGGCCGGCGTTGGCGAAAACGGTATCGAAGATCGCGCAGCTATCTGCGAAGGCCTCGAATACTTAGGCGCAAAACTTTGCCCGGAACGCAACAACGTACGTGGTAAAGATGCACTCATCAGCACGGACGACTCTACAGTTAAACTGTATGTCATCCCGACAAACGAAGAAATCATGATTGCCCGCGATACAAAGGAACTCGTTTCCAAATAATTTGCGGCAGTAGTCAGCAGATACCTGGTTGAGGGGCCGGGCATTGGAATGTTGCAGTACATACTGCCTGCTTCTGATGCCCGGCCCTTTTTCCATAGCAGAAAGGAGGGGAATAATGAAGCTCTTATATTGGGATATTGACGGTACCCTCGTCAATACGGGTATGGCCGGTATGAATGCCATCTACGAGGTATTCCATGAACTCAAAGGCGATGACCAGGCCGTGCCAAAGATTTCTGCCGGCGGCCGGACGGACAACTACATTTGCCAGCAGCTCTTATACCAGGCTACAGGCGTCATGCCTGACGACGAAGAAGTCAATGAATTTTGCCGGAACTACGAAAAGCATCTCATGAAATGGCTGCAGAAGATGAACGGTGAAATCATTCCGCCTGTGCGGGATCTCCTGCCTTTTTTTGCGCAGCATCCGGATTTTCATCAGTGCCTGCTTACGGGTAACAGCATTCATGGGGCCCGTATGAAACTGGACTTTTTCAACCTTTCACAATACTTTGACTTTGACCATTCCGGTTTTGCCCGCAATTTCTACTATCGCGATGATATGGCTAAATATGCCTACGATATTGCCGAGAAAACCTGGGGCAGTGAAATCGAAGCCATGTATGTCATCGGCGATACACCCTATGATATACAATGTGGCAAGGCCATCGGCGCCTATACGGTTTCCGTCGCTACGGGCCATTATACGTATGAGCAGCTGCAGACCCATACGCCGTGGGTATTGCTGCACCGCCTGCCGGAACCGGAAGCATTTCTGCAACTTTTATCATAACCAAGGTAACTACGATCATATAGAAACGCCCTGTGCCGGCATAACAGCTTATTTCGGCACAGGGCGTTTTTTGTCCTCTCTATTTTGTTGTCAAGGCGTCGATGATTTCATACAGCTCTTTTTTCAGCCGGTCCATTTCTTCTGGCGAAAAGAGCGTACCCTTGCGGTTTAAGAGACAGCCCATTTGGTGGGGAATGTCTGCAGCCTGGTCGCGCAGGGCCAGGCCTTTTTCCGTAAGCGCAGCCATGAGCAGCCGTTCATCTTCCTGCTTGCGGTAGCGGCGGATCAAACCCTGGGCTTCGAGCTTCTTCAATACCGGCGTCAGCGTACCGGAATCGAGGAGCAGACGCTGGCCCAGGTCATGCATAGAGATTTCTTTTTCTTCCCAAAGGACCATCATCGTAATATATTGGGGGTACGTAATACCCAGCTTCTTGAGCATCGGGTGATAGGCCGCCACAATTTTACGGGCGCTGGCATAGAGGGGAAAACAAAGCTGGTTTTGTAATAATAAAGGATCGTATTTTTTCGTAGTCATAGTGCTGGTCTCCATTACAATAAGATTAACTTTATTGTAATGCTAAAACACAAACAAGTCAAATTTTATTTTACATAATTTGATTTGACAAAATAGAAAAAACATGTATAATAAAGGCATGGAGAAAAAGAAACACTGCAGCCAAACAAGGTGCTGCAGTTTCCTATAAAACTTATTATATATAACCATAACCAAACAGGAGGAATGGAACATGAACGTATATGATTTTACTGTAAAAACAAATCGCGGTGTAGAAAAATCGTTAAGTGAATATAAAGGTAAGGTATTATTAATCGTCAATACAGCCAGCAAATGTGGTTTTACGCCGCAATTTGAAGAATTACAGAAACTGTACGAACAGTATAAAGATAAAGGCTTGGAAATCCTCGGTTTCCCGTGCAATCAGTTTGCCGAACAGGATCCGGGTACAGCTGATGAAATCCAGGATTTCTGCCGCGTTAACTATGGCGTTACTTTTCAGATCTTTGAAAAAGGCGATGTCCGTGGTGAAACGGCACAGCCCCTGTTTAAATATCTGACGGAACAAAAAGGCTTTAAGGGCTTTGACATGAATCACCCCATCGCTCCCGTTCTGGTCGAAGCGCTGAAAGCGAACTTCCCGGAATTCCTCGAAGGCGATGGCATTAAATGGAACTTTACGAAATTCCTCATCGATCGTCAGGGCAACGTAGTAGAACGCTTTGAACCGACGACGGTTCCTTCGGCTATTGCCGGGGATATTGAAAAACTCCTCTAAGAACACTGCAGCAGAACAACAAAAAAAGAAGGCGTGGAGAAATCCACAGCCTTCTTTTTTTATTGTCACTGTCAGTTGCCCAGCTTCCACGTATTCTCTAATACCTGGAAACGCAGGTCATGCCATTTCTTGGTGAGATCCTGTAACGATTCATACGTAGAGTATAAGAGGTTGTTGTGCTTGTCACTGGCCTGCTCGAGCTGTACCAGCCGTATTTCCTGCAAGCGGGTTTGTTCCTGCAGCAGGGAAATCTGATATTGCAGTGCTATGATCCAAATAAATTGGATGACTACGAGGATACAGGCGCCTATGGCCGTGAGAATCACAGCTTTATGTAAGCCCGGCAGGGCCTTGTACTGCTTTTTGAGTGATTCCTTTTGCAGCCTGTATTCTTCTTCAGGAAGTATCGTATCTCTTTCCGACACGGTCGTGTCCGAAAGAGATACGATGCGTTTTTTCATAAAATGGGGAATCTTCAAGATGCTAAAGCCCTTTCTCCGTTATGGCCTGGACCGTTCTCAGACGTTGGAAATAATGCGCGTCTTGTTGCGGACGAAATCAAGCCAGAGCTGGGCTGCATGGGACAGGTAGTGACCCCGTTTCCAGATGACGTAGAGGACATGCATGATTTCCGGTTCGACGAGGGGACGGACGACGACGGATTCGCAGACCCGCGGGTTCGATTCCTTGTTCGGGCAGATGCGGCTCGGCAGGAGTGCTACGCCGAGGTTGGCCACAACGGTCTGGATCATGAGATCACGCTGGCTCGTTTCAAAGACGATTTTCGGCTGGAAACCGATTTTCTTGCAGTCCTGAATTATTTCGTCGTGGAGATTGAAATCATCGCGGTAGAGGACGAGCGATTCATTGGCCAGTTTTTTGAGAGGAATAGATTTTTCCTTCGACAGGATGTTGTCGCGATGGATGATGACATTCATGGGATCCTGTGTGAGGAAGAACGATTCGAATTCCTTTTCCTTCGGCTGCGTGCAGACGATGCCCAAATCGATGAGGCCTTCCTGGACGCTGATTTCAACCTTTTTCGAACCGTGTTCATAGAGGTCCAGCTCGATTTGCGGGTATTCCTGTTTGAAGGCACCCAGCAGGTTGGCAAAAATCGGTGCGCCCGTGATCGGGGGCAGGCCGATGAGGACCGTACCTTGTTCCAGCTTGAATTCATTTTCGAAGTCCGTCTTCAAATGTTCAAACATGAAGACGACGCGTTTGGCGTGGGACAGGAAAATTGTCCCGGCGTCCGTTAATTCTACGGCTTTGGCATTGCGCATAAACAGAACGACACCGAGTTCCTCTTCTAAGGCCTTGATCGTACGGCTGATAGCCGACTGGGATATATGCAACGTGCGCGCAGCTTTACTGAAGGATTTTTTGTCCGCTACTTCGACGAAATATTTAAGATGATGGAAATCCATAGTGTTACCTCCTGTTAATGAACACCAAAAGAGTATATGTTTACAGATAAGAACAGGTGAATATTAAAAATAGCATAAACGGGAGTATTGAATTATACCAGGTGAAAGCCTATAATTAGTTTGTAAGGACGAACTAATTATGAAGTTCAGCATTCGGAAGCATAATTAAAATGAAACATAGCAGTGGCCTGTTCATTGCAACTATGTAATACTACCTTATATAGTATTACATAAAAAAGATAATAGCAATACTTTTCGCGGAATCTTTATAAGTTTTTTATAAGGTCTGCCTGTTTATGCTGTAAATAAGCATGAAAAGGACGCAAAAAGCAAGCGAATTTTAATGAACGCACAGGCTTATGCGAAAAACGGTATGCAAATAAGGAATGATGAACGGTTTTGTTCTTATGCGATTTTGTTTATCAACGTGAGGTATCTTGTTGCTGCTGCTAAAAAATGGGATATCTTGTGTTGCTTTATAGTTTCTACTTTACAATAAGGAGCGTGTTTTATCTATGAGTAAATTCAAAACCATGGATGGTAACGAAGCTGCTGCATGGGTCTCCTATGCATTTACTGAAGTTGCCGCAATTTATCCTATCACTCCGTCTTCGCCGATGGCTGAACACGTAGATGACTGGGCTGCTGCTGGTATGAAAAACCTCTTCGGTAACACTGTAAAAGTTGTTGAAATGCAGTCCGAAGCTGGTGCTGCCGGTGCATTCCATGGCTCGTTACAGGCTGGTGCTTTGACCACTACATATACGGCTTCCCAGGGCTTCCTGCTCATGATCCCGAACATGTACAAAGTTGCCGGCGAAATGCTCCCGGGTGTATTCCATGTTGCTGCCCGTGCACTGGCTAACCATGCACTGAGCATCTTCGGCGACCACCAGGACGTTATGTCTGCTCGTGCTTCCGGCTGCTGTCTCTTGGCAGAATCCAACGTTCAGGAAGTTATGGACCTGGCTGGTGTTGCTCACCTGGCCGCTCTTAAAGGTTCCCTTCCGTTCATCAACTTCTTCGATGGCTTCCGTACATCCCACGAAATCCAGAAAGTTGAAGTAATGGACTTCGACAACTTCCGCAAACTGATCGATTGGGACGCTGTTAAAGCTTTCCGTAATCGTGCCCTCAATCCGGATGCTCCGGAAATCCGCGGCACTGCAGAAAACCCGGATATTTACTTCCAGCACACAGAATCCCGCAACAGATTCTATGACGCTATGCCGGACATCGTTGCTGACTACATGGCTCAGATTTCTGAAATCACTGGCCGTACATACAAACCTTTCAACTACTATGGCGCTGCCGATGCTGAATACGTTGTCGTATCCATGGGCTCCCTCTCCGACGTAGTTAAAAAGGCTGTTAATTACTTGAACGGCAAAGGCGAAAAAGTTGGTTCCATCAACGTTCACCTCTATCGTCCGTTCTCTGCTAAACACCTCCTCGAAGTATTGCCGAAAACGGTTAAGAAGATCGCCGTTATCGACCGTACAAAAGAACCGGGCTCCCTCGGCGAACCGCTGTACCTCGATATCGTTGACTTCGTAAAAGAACAGGGCCTCAACATCGACGTAATCGGCGGCCGTGCCGGCCTCGGTTCCAAAGACGTTATTCCTGAAGACGTTATTCCGGTATTCGAAGAAGTTAAGAAAGAAAACCCGATCAACGGCTTCACGATTGGTATCGTCGACGACGTTACGAACCTGTCCTTGCCGCGTGCTCCTAAGGTCCCTGACAATGCAGAAGGCCTTACATCCTGCAAATTCTGGGGCTTCGGTTCCGACGGTACTGTTGGCGCTAACAAATCCGCTATCAAGATCATCGGTGACCACACGGATATGTATGCACAGGCATATTTCGCATATGACTCCAAGAAATCCGGCGGCGTAACGATTTCTCACCTTCGTTTCGGTAAAGACCCGATCGATATGCCGTACCTGATCGACGCTGCTGACTACATCGCATGTCATCGTCAGTCCTATGTAAAACGCTTTGACCTCCTCCGTGGTATCAAAGACGGCGGCACATTCATGCTGAACTGCACCTGGACAGACGAAGAACTCGACAAAGAATTGCCGGCTAAGATCAAACGCGATATCGCTAAGAATCACGTTAAATTCTATACCCTGAACGGCGATGCTATCGGCCAGAAACTCGGCCTCGGCACACGTATCAACATGGTAATGCAGGCTGCCTTCTTCGCACTGGCAAAAGTTATTCCTTTGGATGACGCTGTTAAATACCTGAAAGACTCCATCGTTAAGAGCTACGGCAAAAAAGGCCAGAACGTCGTTGACATGAACTGGGCTGCTGTAGATGCTGGCGTTGGCGAATTCCATGAAGTAAACTATCCGGCTTCCTGGGCAGATGCTACAGATGAAGTAGCAGAAGGCCGCCCGACTCCGAAGTACTTCAGCCAGGTTGCTGCTCCTGTCCTCGGCCAGGTTGGCGATGACCTCAAAGTATCCGACTTCGTTGGTCGTGAAGATGGCACTATGCCTTCCGGCACCTCCCAGTTCGAAAAAGCAGGCCCGGCTCTTCATGTTCCTTCCTGGGACAATGAAAAATGTATCGGCTGCATGCAGTGCTCCTTCGTCTGCCCGCACGCTACGATTCGTCCGGCTCTGACGACAGAAGAAGAACTGAAAGCTGCTCCGGCTGGCTTCAAAGCTGCTACCAAAGCTAAATCCGGTAAAGAATACAATGTAACCATCGTCGTTGACCAGCTCGACTGCCTCGAATGCGGCAGCTGCGTAAACGTCTGCCCGGTTGGCGCCCTCTCCATGGTTCCGAACACAGACGAAGAACGCTCCAAGATGGACCTCTGGTACTATGCACAGGACAAGGTTACACCGAAAGTTAATCCGCAGAACAAGAAGACCGTCATCGGTTCTCAGTTCGAACAGCCGCTCCTCGAATTCTCGGGCGCTTGCGCTGGTTGCGGTGAAACACCGTATGTCAAACTGCTCACACAGCTCTTTGGCGACCGCATGATGATTGCTAACGCTACAGGCTGCTCCTCCATTTGGGGTGCATCTGCTCCGGTAGCTCCGTATACAGTAAATGCTAAAGGCCATGGTCCTTCCTGGGCTAACAGCCTCTTCGAAGATGCTGCAGAATATGGTCTCGGCATGTTCATGGGCGTTGACAAAGTACGTACAGACTTGGCAGGCAAAGTAGAAGCTGCTAAAGCTGTTGCTTCTGAAGAACTCCAGGCTGCTTTGAGCGACTGGGCTGCTAACCTCCATGAAGGCGAAGGTTCCCGTGAACGCGCTGAAAAACTGGTTGCCCTCCTCGAAAAAGAAGCTGCCGGCAAAGCTGCTCTTGAAGAATTCCTCGACAAGAAACAGTTCCTCGTTAAACGTTCCCACTGGATCATCGGTGGTGACGGCTGGTCCTACGATATCGGTTACGGCGGTGTTGACCACGTACTCGCTTCCGACCAGGACGTAAACGTTCTCGTACTCGATACAGAAGTATACTCCAACACAGGCGGCCAGTCCTCCAAAGCTACACCGACTGCTGCTGTTGCACAGTTCGCTGCTTCCGGTAAACGTACGAAGAAAAAGGACCTCGGCATGATGGCCATCTCCTATGGTTATGTATATGTAGCTCAGGTAGCTATGGGCGCTGACAAGAACCAGCTGATCAAAGCTATGACTGAAGCTGAAGCATATCATGGTCCGTCCCTCGTTATCTGCTACGCTCCTTGCATTAACCATGGTATCCGTAAGGGCATGGGCAAGAGCCAGACAGAAGAACAGCTCGCAGTTAAATGCGGTTACTGGGATCTCTTCCGTTACAACCCGGATCTCAAAGAAGCTGGCAAGAATCCGTTCAGCCTCGACTCCAAAGAACCGGATTACAGCAAATTCCAGGAATTCCTCATGGGCGAAGTTCGTTATGCTTCCCTCAAGAAGGGCTTCCCGGAACAGGCCGATGCATTGTATGCTAAGACCGAAGCTGATGCCAAAGCTCGTCGTCAGTCTTATGTACGCTTCCAGAAAGCTTTCGAAGACTAATTACGAACAAGTGCATATTGCATAAAGACACAAGCCCCGCTTCGGCGGGGCTTTGTTTTGCTATTGCTAATAACAAAATGAAATAAGAAGAAGCACCAGGTTTTCTCAATTTTCGTGAACTGAAAAAACGCATTATTTTGCCTCAATTATTAATTTTAGCCTTTATTTTGAGAATATATTGTGATAGAATAGATGTATAGTTTTGAAAGTGATTATTTTTTGAGAATGCGTTGTGATCTAATGAAGAAAAAATGGCTTGAACCTGCTGTAGAACAGGGTATGATTGATACATTTTCACAAAACTTAGGGATTTCGCCCATCTTAGCACGTATCCTGTATAATCGTGGGATTCATGACCTCCAGGAGGCCGATCACTTCTTGCATGATACAAGCGACGATTTGTATGATCCTTTTTTGATGAAAGATATGAAAAAAGCTGTCGTACGGATTGCCGCAGCCTTAGAGAGAAAAGAAAAGATTGTCATTTACGGAGATTACGATGTCGATGGCATTACATCGACATCGTTATTATATTCTGTCCTTCGCGACTTAGGCGGTACGCCGGACTACCATATTCCGCGGCGGCACACGGAAGGCTATGGCCTCAATGAAGAGGCTCTGGAAAGCCTGGCCGAAGCGGAGACAGACCTCTTGATTACCGTAGACTGCGGCATTGCATCGCACGATTTGGTCCAAGCCTTTAAGGACCGCATGACGATCATCGTCACGGACCACCACACACCGCCTGATCCCTTGCCGCCGGCCTACGCCATTTTAAATCCCAAACAGCCCGGCTGTCCCTATCCGTTCAAGGATCTGGCCGGCGCCGGCGTAGCCTATAAACTGTGTCAGGCCCTGTGGCAGTACCTACGTCATGATTCCCTGCCGGGCTATACGGAATTGGCAGCCTTAGCGACCATTGCCGATCTCGTTTCCTTAAGCGGCGAAAACCGCATTCTCGTTACGACAGGGCTGCAGCGCATGCAGGAAGGGTATAATACGGGACTGCAGGCCTTATTAAAACAGGCGGGCTTAGAGGACAAACCCATTTCTGCCGGACGCATCGCGTTTACGGTGGCGCCGCGCCTCAATGCGGCAGGCCGTCTGGAAGATGCCGTTCAAGGAGTAAAACTGCTCCTCGAAACGGATCCGGACGAAGCCTTGGCCGAGGCCAAAAAGTTAAGTGACCTGAATACAGAACGCCAGGAAATTGAACGGCAAATCACGGCTAAGGCGAAAGAGCAGATTCTTGCCGGCGGTCACGAGCACGATGGCGTGCTCATCGCCTGGGGCGGTCCGGAGTGGAACCCCGGCGTCATCGGCATTGCGGCGTCGCGCCTGGTAGAAGCCTTTTACCGGCCGACCCTGGTCATTAGCGTCAAGGACCACGTAGGTAAAGGTTCGTGCCGCAGTATTGCCGGCTTTAACATGTACGAAGCCTTGTCGTCGGCTGCAGATATTTTAATTCAATTTGGCGGTCATCAAATGGCGGCCGGGTTTTCCGTAGCAGAAGATCAGATAGAAGCGCTCAGGACACGGCTGAACGAATACGCAGGGGCCCATATGACGGCAGAGGATTACGAGCCCAAGCTGAAGCTCGACGGCACTTTGCAGGCCTCTGACGTGACACTGGAACTGATTGAGGAACTAAGCCGCCTGGAACCGTACGGCATGGGAAACAGCCGCCCTGTCTTTGCCCTGCGCCACATGCTCATTAGTGACAAGTGGAAAATGGGCCAGGATAAAAAACATTTACGCCTGACTGTAGCCGACGCTCAGGGCATCGCTGTCAAGGGCGTAGGCTGGTCTATGGCTGAAGAATATGACGATCTGGCAGAAGGCGATGAAGCCGATATTGCCTTTCAGCTGGAGATGAATGAATATCAGGGAAATAAAACACCGCAGATGGTTGTACAGGATATCCATGCCGATACAGAACGGCCCGTCTTAGACCGGGAAACCATGGTGACGGTCTACCGGACGCTGCGTCAATTCGTACCTGAAAAAGGTCTTTCTGTAGCCATAGCGCGGCAAAAGCTGGCAGACCTGCTGGCCGGGACCTATGACGCGCATACCGTGCGGGCAGCGCTGCAGGTATTACTCGAAATAGGTGTACTTGCTGCCTGGAAAATGCCATCCGAATCGGTGTTGTATTTTCCGCAGCTTGCAGGAAAAATGCAACTTGAAACATCGCCGACATACAAAAAGTATGGGCAGGCATAAGGGGGAATTGAAATGGAAATTGCTAAACCGAATGAAGAATTTCAACGGTTACTCGATACCATTCACAGCTACCAGCCACAAGCCAGCTGTGACGATGTAAAAAGAGCCTATCAGATTGCCAGTGAAGCCCATAAGGAACAGTTCCGCGTCAGTGGGGAACCGTACATTCTCCACCCGCTGGCCGTAGCCCAAATCCTGGCGGAAATGAAAATCGACACGACGACCATTACGGCGTCCCTCTTGCACGATGTCGTTGAAGATACGGTCATGTCCCTCGATGATATTAAAGAAAATTTCGGCAAAGAAGTGGCCTTCCTCGTCGATGGCGTCACGAAATTGAGCCGTCTCGATTATCGGACGAAAGAAGACCAGCAGCTCAACAGTATGCGTAAAATGTTTCTGGCCATGGCCAAGGACGTGCGCGTCGTCGTCATCAAACTGGCTGACCGCCTGCACAACATGCGGACCCTCCGCTACATGCGCAGCGATAAACAAAAGCGTATTGCCCAGGAAACGCTGGAAATCTTTGCCCCCCTGGCACACCGCTTAGGTATTTTCAATATCAAATGGGAACTGGAAGACTTATCCTTCCGCTATCTCGAACCGGATAAATATTACGATCTCGTCGACCAGATGAAGCAGAAACGCCACGTCCGCGAAGAAATCGTCAATGAAGCCATTGAAGTCCTGCGTAAGGCCCTGGAAAATTCCCACATCAAGTTCGAAATCAACGGCCGGCCCAAGCATTTCTACAGCATTTATAAAAAAATGAAAAAGGACAACCGCGACCTGAGCCAGGTCTATGACCTCTATGCCATCCGCGTCATCGTCGATACGGTACAGGATTGTTATGGCGTCCTGGGCATCGTGCACAGTCTCTGGAAGCCCTTGCCCTATCGCTTTAAAGACTATATTGCTATGCCGAAGCCCAATAACTACCAGTCCCTCCATACGACGGTTATCGGCACGCGGGGACAGCCTGTCGAAATCCAGATCCGTACGTGGGAAATGCATCACGTAGCCGAATACGGCGTCGCTGCCCATTGGCGCTATAAAGAAGGAACAACGGCTGGTAACGGGAACGAATTCGATGAAAAAATGGGCTGGCTCCGCAACCTCCTGGAATGGCAGGATACGAGCAATCCAAAAGAATTCGTCAATGCCCTCAAGCTCGATGCCTTTTCAGATGAAGTATTCGTCTTCTCGCCGCGGGGCGACGTCATCGATTTACCACAGGGCTCGATCCCTATTGATTTTGCCTACCGTATCCATACAGAAGTAGGCCACCGCTGCGTCGGTGCCAAAATCAATGGCAAGATCGTACCGCTCGATTATGAATTAAAAAACGGCGACATTGTCGAAATCATTACGTCCAAAACGGGTAAACCGAGCCTGGACTGGCTGAAGATCGTAGGCAGCTCCGAAAGCCGCTCGAAGATCCGCAGCTGGTTCAAGAAGGAAAACAGGGAAGAAAACATCGTCAAAGGGGCAGACGCCCTGGAACGGGAATGCAAACGCCTGGGCCATGACTGGAAAGAAATCAACAAGGCCGGCCGCCTGGCCAAGGTGGCCAAGCAAATGAATGCCGGCTCTGAAGAAGACCTGCTGGCTGCTGTAGGCTATGGCGGTTTTGCCGTCAACACGGTACTCATCAAGCTCCTGGAACTTCATAAAAAGGAAGTACAGAAGGAAGAAAAGGACAACCTGGCTATCCTAGACAAGCTGAAGACCCGTAAGCCGACCAAGCATAACGGTTCAGGGATCCTCGTCAAGGGCGAAGCGGGCCTCATGGTTCGCCTGGCCAAGTGCTGCAGCCCTGTACCGGGCGATCCGATCATCGGCTTCATTACCCGCGGCCGCGGCGTCTCCGTTCACCGGGCCGATTGCCCTAACGTCAGCCATAATCAAAATGACCTGGACCGGCTCATCGACGTAGAGTGGGATTACGACGGCCAGGAAAACTTCGACGTCCATATTGAAGTAACGGCCTACGACCGGACAGGCGTCATGGCAGAAATCATGGCTGCCCTGGCAGAAATGAAGGTCTCCATTACGAGCATGAACGCCCGCGTAGGGGACACGAAGACCGTTACCATCCACATGGGCCTGAGTATCAAAGATTTGGCGCAGCTGGAATTCATTTCCACCAAAATACGCCGCTTAAAGGATGTCTATTCTGTCCAGCGGTTTACAGGAGGTGCATCCCAATGAGAGCTGTCGTACAGCGCACGGCCTCGGCTTCTGTTACCTCAGAAGGCGTAGAAACAGGCCGTACGGGCCCGGGCCTGACGGTCCTCCTCGGCGTCAGCAAGGACGATACAGAAGCCGACGCAGCCTATTTGGCTGATAAAATTTGCCACCTGCGTATCTTTGAAGACGCAGAAGATAAACTGAACCTGTCCCTCCTCGACAGGCAAGGGGACATGCTCGTCGTTTCCCAATTTACCTTATACGGTGATGCCCGTCATGGCCGGCGTCCAAGCTTTACGGCAGCGGCACCGCCGGAGCAGGCAGAGGCTCTTTATGAAACCTTTGTCCGCGCCGTCAACGGGTACGGCATCCATACGGAAACAGGGCGCTTCCGTACGCACATGGTCGTAAGCCTGGCCAACGATGGCCCCGTAACCATTCTCTTGGATAGCAAGAAAACATTTTAGGAGGCATAGCTATGAGCATGCGATTTATATCACTGACCCTAGGTCCGATCGAGACGAACTGCTACATCGTCTTTGACGATACGACAAAGGAAGCCATGGTCATCGATCCGGCCTGGGATTATAAAGAAATCAACCGCAACCTGGAAGAACATGACCTGCAGTTGAAACTGATTTTCCTTACCCACGGCCATGCAGACCACATCGGCGCCTTACAGGAACTGCGTATTTTAAAAAACGTGCCCGTCTATATCGGCGCCGGCGATCAGGCACTCATTGCCAATTCGCACAATAACCTGTCCGTCTTTATGGGTAAAAAGATCGAATGCACGGCGCCGGACTGCATCGCCCACGATGGCGACGTCATTACTGTAGGCAAGCTGCAGTTCCACGTTTTGGAAACGCCGGGCCATACGCCGGGCGGTCTGAGCTTATACGGCGAAGGCGTTGTCTTTTCCGGCGACACACTGTTTCTCTATTCCGTCGGCCGGACCGACCTCTATGGCGGCTCTATGGCGACACTTCTCGACAGCATCAACAACAAGCTGCTTACCCTGCCTGACGAAACGGTCGTCCTCCCGGGCCACGGTCCGGCGACACAGATCGGCCGGGAACGCCAGAATAATCCGTACCTTGACGGAGGATGGTGACAGGTATGTCCATGTATAAGCAATCGCAGTTTTGGCTGCGCATTGTACTGGCTGTTTTGGCAACGATACTGTTTTTTTCCGTACACAACGTGTACTGGCCGGTTATCGTATCGCTGATCATCACGTTTATCCTCATTCCCGTCCGCGATCTGATCCAAAAAGGGCTCGTCCGCCTGACCCGGCGGAACGTGCCCATTGATATTGCCATTCTCCTTTCTTTTCTCCTGCTCATCGTCGTCCTGACAGCACTGACCAACATCATCTTAAAGCCTCTCGTCATGCAGGCGAATTTGCTGGCTGTCAACTTCAACAGCCTTTGGGAAAAGACGGTGGACATCTTTACACAGCTCGAAAACGAGCAGACCCAGCTCTACATACCGGATCAGGTAAAGAGCGTCATCAACGATGCCTTCACGCGTGTAGGCAACTATGGCGTCGAAGGCGTCAGCAATTTCCTCAAATCCATTTTTGCCATTGCCGGTACGGTCATTCAGTTTTTTGTCGTACCTATCATTACCTTCTACTTCATGAAGGACGGCGGCAAAATGGTACGTTCCTTTATCTGCCTCTACCCCGTAGAATACCGGCTGCAGCTCGACGTCCTGTTTAGTGAAATCCAGCACGTCCTCAGCTCGTATATCCGCGGCCAGCTGACCATGAGCTGTATCATTGCCTCCCTTACCTTTTTAGGCATGTGGCTCATGGGTGTACCTTATCCGCTGGTCATCGGCCTCTTAGCGGCAGTAACGGAATGGATCCCCATTATCGGCCCGATTGTCGGTGCCGTGCCGGCTATCCTCCTCGGTGCCACTGTAGATTTGGCGCTGGCCGTCAAGGTCCTCATTTTCTACATTGTCATTCAGCAGCTGGACAGCCATATTATTATGCCGAAAGTTATGGGAGCCGTTATTAGTCTGCATCCCGTAGTGATTATTATTGCTCTCCTCATTGGCGGCACGCTCTTTGGCGTAGCCGGCATGATTCTGACCGTTCCGGTCACAGCAGTACTGCAGATTTTGTGCAGACATTTGTGGTTCTATAATACGTATAAAACAAAGGCGATGAATACCTATGGAAAGAACTAAAGACCAAGTCATGGATCTCATGATGAACCGAATGAAAGAACAAATCAAAACCAAGAAATACAAGATGACCTCCCAGCGCCAAGTCGTGCTGCGGGCCTTTGTAGAAAGCGATGCCCGCCATTTAAGTGCAGAAGACGTTTTCGAAATCGTCAAGAAGCAGGCACCGGAAATCGGCCTGGCTACGGTCTACCGAACGCTCGACCTCTTTACGGAAATGGATCTTTTGAAAAAGCTCGACTTCGACGATGGCTGCAGCCGCTATGAATTAAACGACCGGGAAGACGATGGCCACTACCACCATCACCTGATCTGCCTGGGCTGTGGCAAAGTCTGGGAATGCCAGGACGACCTCCTGGAAACGCTGGAAACGATCCTGCAAAAACGCTTCCACTTCCAGACCGTAGACCATCAGCTCAAGGTCTATGGCTATTGTGAAGACTGCCAGAAAAAACGGCACGAAGAAGCAGAAAAGATCGCCCAGTAATGAACACGAACGAACAACAGGAACTGGCCTATGCCTATGAAGGGCCGCCGGCACTGCATGCCCATATCGGTCAGGTCATGGCCTATCTGGGCTATAGCGGCGGCCATGAACCGCGTCCCTTAGGCGCCGCTGTTACGTTACAGGCCGCTGGGACGCAGCAGCGCCTGGACGTCACCTTTTATCAGCAGGGACAGGCGTGGCATACGTACGCCTATATTCTGGCCGGAGCCGATCTCAAGCAGACCAGTAAAGAGCTGCTCCTGCACTGGTATGACCGCTGCTTTGGCCAGGGACAGCGAAGCCCCTGGGGCACCCTCATGGGTGTACGGCCGACAAAGCTCGTCCATCACCTGCGCGATCAGGGCCTGTCTGCGCCGGCAATAGAGGAGACGCTCGTCCGTCACTATCACGTAACGCCGGCCATTGCGCAGGAACTCCTGGCCATGACGGCCTTGCAGCGCCCCTTTATCGAACGGCCCCGCCGGGAAGCGGCCCTCTATATCGGCATTCCCTACTGTCCCAGTCACTGTCTGTACTGTTCCTTTCCGTCCCGCCTGTGCCAGACGGAAACGGCAGACGGACTTTTGGCCTTTGCAGCCGCAGTCGAAGAGGATATACGGGACATTGACAGCCTCTGCCGGCAGTATGGGCTGCGCGTTACGTCGGCTTACATCGGCGGCGGTACGCCTACGTGCCTGCCTAAGGACGCACTGGCCCGGATCCTCAAGGCTGTGGCAGCATCCTTTCCAGGCCTCAGCGAATGGACCGTTGAAGCCGGCCGGCCCGACACAGCAGATGTGGCTACACTGGCCCTTTTGCGCGAGTACGGCGTCGACCGTATCAGCGTCAATCCCCAGACCATGCAGCAGCGTCTGCTCGATCTCTTAGGCCGCCGTCACAGCGTAGCCGACGTGTACACCATGTATGAAAACTGCCGCCGCTTGGGCTTTTCCGTCGTCAATATGGACTTTATTGCCGGCCTGCCCGGCCAGACAGCGGCAGATATGCAGGAAAATATGGAAATAGTTTGCCAACTACACCCGGAAAATGTTACAATTCATACGTTGGCATTAAAAAAGAAGGCCCCGTTATTCCATCATCCCCTGCGGCAGGCAATACCGCCAGCCGTCGAAGTGGCAGCCAGCCTGAGCCGGAGCCGGCAGCTCCTTGCGCAGGCAGGCTATATTCCGTATTATATGTACAGGCAAAAGTATATGGCAGCCAGCTTTGCCAATATAGGCTACGCCTTGCCACAGACAGAAAGCCAGTACAACATACAGATGATGGAAGAGCGGCAAACCATCCTGGCAGCAGGTCCCGGCAGTACGACGAAGTTTCTCGCCGCTGACGGCCACAGCCTGGAAAAAGTATATATGCCCAAAGATCCTGATACGTACAGGCAGCTGCTGGCCCAGCGCATGGCCCAGCGGCGCCGGATATGTGCGATGATATACGGAGGAGACGATACGTAATGGCAATCACTGCACCGCGAGGTACACAGGATTTCCTGCCGGAACAAACGGCAGACTGGCAGATTCTTGAAGCAAAAATCAGAGAAATCTGCTCGCTCTACGGTTTTGGCGAAATCCGTACCCCTATGTTTGAAAGTACGGAGTTGTTTTTACGCGGTATTGGTGAAACAACTGACGTAGTAACAAAAGAAATGTATACCTTTAATGACCGTGGCGGACGGAGCATGACCCTGCGTCCGGAAAATACGGCATCTGTCGTACGGGCATTTTTGGAACATAAACTCTATGGTGAACAGAAAGTTCACAAATTGTATTATATGGGACCCATGTTCCGTCATGACCGTCCCCAGGCCGGCCGGTACCGCCAGTTCACCCAGTTTGGCGTCGAAGAAATCGGTTCAAAGGACCCGGCAGTCGATTCCGAAATCATTGCCATGGCCTTCCAGCTTTTCCGCGAATTAGGCCTGAATGACCTCATTTTGCACCTTAATTCCGTAGGCTGCCCCAAATGCCGTCCTGTATACCGGCAAAAACTGCTCGATTTCTTTGCCGACAAAAAGGACCAGCTCTGCGACGATTGCAACGAACGGCTCGAAAAGAACCCGCTCCGCGTCCTCGACTGCAAGGAAGACGGCGAAAAGATGATGAAAATGGGCGTGCCCCTCATTACGGACAACCTCTGTGATGACTGCCGCGAACATTTCGATAAAGTACAAGCCTATTTGACGAGCATCGGCATCCCCTTTGAACTGGATCCGCGCCTCGTCCGCGGCCTCGATTACTATACGAATACGGCCTTTGAAATCATGTACGCCCCCTTAGGTGCCCAGAGCACCGTTTGCGGCGGCGGACGCTACGACGGCCTCATCGAAGAAATCGGCGGCCCGTCTACACCGGGCATCGGCTTTGCCATCGGTATGGAACGGCTCCTCCTGACGCTGAAAGAACAGGGCCTCCTGCCGCCGGTCAACGCCAAAAAACCGGTCTTTATCGTCGCCCTCGGCGATGCCGCCCGGGCTAAAGCCTTCGTCCTCCAGCAGGACCTGCGCGCCCGTGGCTTCTATGCGGAAATCGATCTTCTGGGCCGCAGCATGAAAGGCCAGATGAAATCGGCCAATAAGCTCAACGCAGAATACACCGTCATCATCGGTGAAGATGAACTGGCCAAGGGCGAAGCACAAGTTCGCAATATGGCCACGAAAGAACAGATCAGCGTTCCCCTCGATGGGATTGTTGCATATATGGAAACACAGAAGAAGGGATGAGTTACTAATGGATACAATGGAAGGGTTACATCGGTCGCAATACTGCGCCGAAGTGTCAGAAGCAGACAAGGACAAAGAGGTCGTTCTTTGTGGCTGGGTTGAACGCCGCCGCGACCACGGCGGACTGATCTTCATCGATCTCCGCGACCGCACCGGTATCGTCCAGGTCGTCGCTTCGCCGGATTATGAAAAAGAATCCTTTGAAAAAGCAGAACAGGTCCGTACGGAATATGTTCTCGTCGTCCGTGGTATCGTCCGCATGCGTGACGCTGATACGGTCAACGACAAGATGAAAACCGGTACGATCGAAGTACGCTGCGAAGAACTGCGCATCTTGAATTCCTCCAAGACACCGCCGTTCTACATCGAAGACAACATCGACGTCGACGAAAAGATCCGCCTCAAATACCGCTACCTGGACCTGCGCCGTCCGGAAATGCAGAACAACCTGATCATGCGCCACAAGGTAAAGCACGCTATGCGTACGTTCCTCAACCAGCATGGTTTTATCGATATTGAAACACCGGAACTGTGCAAGAGCACGCCGGAAGGTGCCCGTGACTACCTCGTACCGAGCCGTGTCAACGATGGCAAATTCTACGCCCTGCCTCAGTCGCCGCAGATTTTCAAACAGCTCCTCATGATCTCCGGTATGGACCGCTACTACCAGATCGCCCGCTGCTTCCGCGACGAAGACTTGCGTGCCGACCGTCAGCCGGAATTTACCCAGCTCGATATGGAAATGAGCTTCATGAGCCAGGAAGAAATCCTGACCCTCGTGGAAAACATGGTTCACTACATCTTTGAAGAAACCCTGGGCCACGACGTCAAGCTGCCGATTCACCGTATGACCTGGGACTATGCCATGGAAAACTACGGCTCCGATAAACCGGACCTGCGCTTCGACATGAAGTTTACTGATGTCACAGACCTCGTCAAAGACACGGACTTCAAGGTATTCCGTTCGGTCATCGAAAACGGCGGTCAGGTCAAAGCCATCAACGTCAAAGGCGACGCCGGCATTCCCCGTCGTGAACTGGACGGCCTCGTAGAATACGTCAGCCATTACGGTGCTAAGGGCCTTGCCTGGATCGGCTTCCTCGAAGACGGCACTTTAAAGACACAGATCAAGAAATTCTTTACAGAAGACCAGCTCCGTGCCATCGGTGCCAAATGCGGCGCTGAAACGGGTGACCTCGTGCTCATGATCGCCGACAAACCGGCTGTCGTAGCCGCTGCCTTAGGCGAACTGCGTAAAGAAATGGGCCGTCGCATGGGCCTCATCAACGAAGACGAATTTGCCTTCACGTGGGTTGTTGATTTCCCCATGTTCGAATACAGCGAAGAAGAAAAACGCTATGTCGCTATGCACCATCCGTTCACGGCTATGCGCGACGAAGACCTGGACAAACTGGAAACGGATCCGGCTCACGTCTATGCCAAAGCCTATGACCTCGTCTTAAACGGCGTCGAACTGGGCGGCGGCTCCCTGCGTATTTACCAGCCGGACGTTCAGAAACGTGTATTCAAAGCCATTGGCCTGACACCGGAAGATGCCGAACAGAAATTTGGCTTCCTCCTGCGTGCCTTCGAATACGGTGCACCACCCCATGGTGGCCTGGCCTTCGGTTTGGACCGCATGATCATGCTCATGCTCAAACGCAAATCTATCCGCGACGTCATCGCCTTCCCGAAGACGCAGAATGCCATCGATCCCATGAGCGAATCGCCGTCGGAAGTAACGAAGAAACAGCTTCACGAACTGCACATCCAGCTCGAAGAAGAAATCGTCAAGAAATAAAAAGAAGAATCATACAAAAAGAAACCTGGCCCGGTGTCAGGTTTCTTTTTGTATAACCGGACAAAAAACGCCACACCCTGCGGCGTGCAAGGTGTGGCGTTACTCGAAAAGGAGACCGGTCAGATAATCGTATAGCGTCCGTCTTTACGGCGCGGCGCTGCCGGTGCCTGGTCCGGATGGCCCAAGGTTACCATGGCGACGAGCTCGCCCTTATCCGGCGCAAACGCTGCGTGTATCTGGTCGTCGACACCGCCCGAAAGGGGCGCCGTCAGCCAGCAGCTGCCCAGGTTCATATCCGTCGCCGTAAGGAGCATGTTTTCGATGGCAGCGGCGACGCTTTGAATGGCCGAAAGGCGCAGGGTATAGTTATCCTTTAGCAGGAAGGCGAGAATGCATACAGGTGCGCCGCCTAAGAGACGGACGAAGGCTGACGTATCGGCAATGACCTGGGGATGCTTGGCAAAGCGGGATTTAAAATAGGGCATCAGGTTATTCGTCGCAATGGCCATAATATCCTTCAGGCGCTCCATATTTTCCTTGCTTTCGATGACCACAAAATACCAGGGCTGCAGATTGCTCGACGACGGGGCCATCATGCCGGCCGTCAGGATTTTTTCAATTTCTTCCCGCGTCAGCGGTTCGGGTGTATATTTGCGGATACTGCGTCGTTCATTGATTGCGGTTGCTACTTCCATAGTAAGGCTCCTTTCTAAGCGTATACTTTATCTCATCGTAATACACGACGACGGCGCCTGTCAATGGGGCGCCTGTCCTGTCAGACGCCGGGTGGCGGCCTGGTGGCAGAGAATCTGATTTATTTTCTCCATAAGACTGAATATGTGGGCCGAATATGCTATAATAGATACCATGTAAGCCGCCTGGCCGTTTTTCGTGGAGCCAGATGCGGAAATGATCCTATTTGAGGTGCAGAAATGATACAGGAAATCCATTATGTAAAAGCTGACCCTAGTGGCAACACGACCATTCTCGTACTGGATGAAATCCCTCCGTCGGAACACGCAGCCATTGCAGAACGGCTGTTGCAGCCTGATTGTGTCGGCGCAGAACAGGTTGCCTTTTTATCCCCGTCCAACCAGGGCGCCCAGATCCGGCTCGATATGATGGGTGGTGAATTTTGCGGCAACGCGTCCCGTTCGGCCGCAGCCTATCTCTTGTCCCAGTCGGGAGCAGAGGCAGGAGAGTACATGATTTCCTGTTCCGGCTGTAGTGCTCCCTTGCAGGCCCGCGTACAGCGTGGCGAAGAAGACCAGGTCTACGATGCGTCCATTGACATGCCGCTGCCCAAAAAGATGGACACGGTCAGCCTCGACGTAGGCAGTACGGCCTTTCGGTTTTACCGCGTAGCGTTGCCGGGAATCGTCCATTTTGTTCATTTTACGACAGCCCTCAAAAATCTGGATCGCGACCAGATCTGGAAAGCCGTGTACAATTTTGCTTCGACCTTCCATTACGAAGCCTTTGGCCTCGACCTCGTCGACCGCAAGACACTGACCATGATTCCGGCTGTGTACGTAACGGCCACGAAGACCCTCTATTGGGAACAAAGCTGTGGTTCCGGCTCAGCCGCTACGGCAGCGGCCCTGTCCCAGCTGTGCGGCCATGAAATCGCCTGTGAAATCCGCCAGCCTGGCGGCATGATTACCATTGAAGCAGCCGTCAGCGATGGAGAAATAAAGAAAATCCACATCGGCGGCCCTGTGCGCCTGGAAAAGGAACGATGTGTACAGCTCTAGGCCGCTATGCAAAAGAAATACTCATATTGACAAGGCCAGGCCTGGCCTTGTATAATAACACCATAGTCATGTGACTGACGGAAGTGGACTAACCACATGGGAGCATGATATCGAAAAGCCGACCGTCTGGGCAATAGTCCGGAGGGCCGGCTATTTTTCTTTACATTTATGGAACAGGAGCTGATTTCCAATATGACTAAAGTATTGAGCGACATTGAAATTGCGCAGCAGACGACATTGGAACCGATTGTAAAGATTGCAGAAAAAGTAGGTTTGACAGAAGACGATTTGGAACTGTACGGTAAATATAAGGCCAAGGTCTCCTTCGACGCCATTAAACGCCTGTCAAAAAATGAAGACGGCAAGCTCGTCCTGGTCACGGCCATTACGCCGACTCCAGCCGGTGAAGGCAAAACCTTAACGACTATCGGCCTGGCACAGGCACTCAATAAACTGGGTCATAAAACCATGACGGCCCTGCGTGAACCGTCCTTGGGACCTGTCTTTGGCATCAAAGGCGGCGCTGCCGGCGGCGGCTATTCCCAGGTTCTCCCCATGGAAGATATCAACCTCCATTTTACAGGCGATATGCACGCTATTACGGCGGCCAACAACCTCTTGGCTGCAGCCATCGATAACCACGTCCACCAGGGCAATGCCCTGCGCATTGACGTGCGCCGCATCGTCTGGAAACGCGTCATGGATATGAATGACCGGGCCCTGCGCGACATCGTCGTCGGTCTGGGCGGCAAAGTCAACGGCTTCCCCCGGGAAGATCATTTCATGATTACCGTCGCTTCGGAAATCATGGCCGTTCTCTGCCTGGCCAGCGACCTCATGGATCTCAAAAAACGCATGGGTGACATCATCGTTGCCTACGACTTGGACGGCCAGCCTGTTACGGCACGGCAGCTCAACGTCGACGGCGCCATGGCTATTCTCATGAAGGATGCCATCAAACCAAACCTCGTCCAGACGACAGAAAATACGCCGGCCCTCGTACACGGCGGTCCCTTTGCCAATATTGCCCACGGCTGTAACTCCGTCGTTGCCACCAAGCTGGCCCTCAAGATGGGGGAAATCACCGTTACGGAAGCCGGCTTCGGTGCCGACCTGGGCGCAGAAAAATTCATGGATATCAAATGCCGCTTTGCCGGCATCAAACCGAACGCAGTCGTCATCGTAGCCACTATCCGGGCTCTCAAGATGCACGGCGGCGTCGATAAGAAGAATCTCCAGACAGAAAATCTGGCAGCCCTCGAAAAAGGCTTTGCCAACCTGGCTAAGCACATTGAAAACATGCGCAAATACGACGTGCCCGTCCTCGTAGGCATCAACCGCTTCCTCTCCGATACAGATGCAGAAATCGCCCTCCTGACGAAGCTCTGCGAAGACTACGGCGTCGACGTAGCCCTCAACAACTGCTGGGCTGAAGGCGGCCAGGGCGGTCTCGACATGGGCCGCAAGGTCTTACAGCTCCTCGCGCAGCCTAAGACACCGTACAAACCGCTCTACGACGTGAACGACACGATTCTCCACAAGCTGGAAATCCTGACCAGGGAAATCTACGGCGGCGACGGCGTCATCCTCGAAGGCAATGCATCGAAGCAGATTGCCGAACTGGAAAAGCTGGGCCTCGACAAGATGCCGATCTGCGTCGCTAAGACCCAGTACTCCCTGTCGGATAATCCGGCCCTCCTCGGTGCACCGAAGAACTTCAAAATCACCGTCAAAGATGTACGCGTTTGCACCGGTGCCGGCTTTATCGTCTGCCAGACGAGCAACATCATGGTTATGCCGGGCCTGCCGAAGGTTCCTGCAGCCAACCGCATGGACATCGACGAAAACGGCGTTATTACAGGCTTGTTCTAAGTCTGCAGCAGGTGTAAAATAGACCTATCACAAATTCATCCGGCAAGGCCAGGCGCAGCCTGCTTTGCCGGATTTCTTGTATAGCCTGCAAGAAAATACAGGACGAAAGGTGCGAATCACAGTGACAGAGTTACAATTTTCCCATATGCCCATCGATGATTTTTTGGCCGCAGCTGCGTCTAAGGAACCTGTTCCCGGTGGCGGCGGTATCGCGGCCCTGACCGCTGCGTCGGCGGCTGCCCTGGTAGAAATGGTAGCCAATCTGACAATCGGCAAAAAAGGCTATGAAGATGTAGAACGGATTATGGTACAGATCAGGGACCAGGCCGCGGCCCTGCGGCAGCGCTACCTGCGGGGCATTGCTGAAGATGCCGCCGCTTTTGATGCGGTCATTCAGGCTGTACGCCTGCCGAAAACCACAGAGAAGCGGAGCGAACACGTACAGGCAGCCTTCAAACGGGCTGCGTCCATTCCCTTTTCCTTAGGCCAGGACATTTTCCAGCTCCTGCAGCTCTCCGAGCAGGCCGTCCAGTTCGGTAACGAATGGGTCATTACCGACGGCGCTATTGCGGCCATGAACGCCCGGGCTGCCATGCGCTCGGCCTTTTACAGCGTCCGCGTCAATCTCCATTCCATCCGTGACGAGGCCTTCGTGACGGAGATGATGAAGGCCATTACGGCGACGGAAGAAAAAGCCGTCCTCATCGAACAGTCTGTAGAACGAAAATATCACGAACGCTGCGGTTCGTAAGACACGAAAAAAGCCTATGCTGCCGGTTTTGATAGGCTTCCCTCCAGGTAGACATGAGAAATGATAAAATCTCACACTGCTTGGAAGGGAGCATATCAGTTGGTGCAGACATAGGCTTTTTTTGACCTTCTTATAATTCCACCGTATCTTCGACCTGGATGACCTGTGCGGGAATGTCGTATTTCTGCTTGAGCAGTTCTGCAAAGCCATAGGGATCGGACTCGATAATGGGCCACGTGTTGTAATGGATCGGAATGACCAGCTTAGGCTGAATCCAGCTGGCCGCCAGGGCTGCGTCTTCCGGCCCCATCGTAAAGTTATCGCCAATGGGCAGGAAGGCCACATCGATAGGACCAAAGCGGCTGTGCAGCTTCATATCCGAATAGAGGCCCGTATCGCCGGCATAATAAATGCGCTTGCCGCCGATTTCCATAATACAGCCGCAGGCCAGGCCGCCGGGCACACCGGCACCGTGCAGGGCCGGCGTCAGACAGACCGAACCGAAGGGAAACCGCGCCGTGCCGCCGATATGCATCGTATGGGCCTTGCAGCCGGCTGCCATGGCCTTGCGGGATACTTCGGCCGTGCTGATGACCAGGGCATCGTTGTGTTTGGCGATGAGATCGGCGTCGCCATAATGGTCGTCGTGGCCGTGCGAAAGGAAAATGTACTGGCACTGTACCGTTGCCGGATCGACATGGGTCCAGCGGTTATCTGTGAAAAAGGGATCGAACTGAACGGTCGTCGTGCCGTCAGACAGGCTGAAGCAGGAATGGCCGTAATAGGTACACTTCATGAAACCACCTCATTTGCTGAATTTTTCAAACCAATCGTTCAAGGCTTCCTTCGGATAGGGCGCAGCCATGACCTGGCGGATACGCAGCTGCATGGCTTCGTAGTCAGCCAGGGGATAGACATCCTTGTATTCGTCGTAGAGCACGCCAAAGTCGCGCATGTGCAAGTTGGCATAGGTTTCCCCGTAAATGGAAAAGCACGTCGGACAGATGGTGATAAAGACGGCTTCCTCGTCGTGCGTACGGGCGTCGTCAAAGACGCAGCAGCGCGTGTAGAGCTGAATCTTGCCAAAGAGCTGGTGCAGGTAATCATAGAGCTGAGACGTCAAAACCGGTTCGAGCTGAAGCATCTTGCAGCCGGGAGCAAAGTAAATCGGGTATTGGGCAATGTTGTCCATTTCATCCATAAAGAGCACCTCACTTTTTTACATTAAGACTCCTATTAAATTGTACACAATGAAGATACAGCGTACGTCTGTATCACTTACATTATATAGAAAAGAAGGGAAAAGGAAAAGGTTTCCACCAGAATACGTCTTGTGCTTACAAGGGAAATCCTGTACAATATGCCATGGAAGGTGATTAACAATGCATATTGTAATGGTAGAACCGGAAATACCAGGAAATACAGGAAATATTGCCCGCCTTTGCGCGGCCAATCATATTACACTGCATCTCGTAAAGCCCCTGGGCTTTTCCATTGATGATAAACATCTGAAGCGGGCCGGCCTCGATTACTGGCCACTCGTAGATGTGCAGGTACATGAAAATTTTGCCGAAGTACAGGAACAATACAAGGGCCATCATTTCTACTACCTGACGACGAAGTCGGAACAGTGTTATACGGATATTCAGTTTACGAACGATGACCTCCTTGTCTTTGGCAAGGAAACAAAAGGGCTGCCGGAAGACCTCTTGAAGCAGTATCCCGAAAGCTGCTTCCGTATCCCTATGGTGGATAAGGCGAGAAGCTTGAACCTCTCCAATTCCGTCGCCATCGTCTCGTATGAAGCCCTGCGCCAGCTCGATTTCCCCGGCATGGCAAAAAGCGGCATTGGCATTAAAAATCTGAAATAAGAACAGGAGCATCAACCATGAGTGTATATGACAAAGCGCAGGAATTAGCCCAGGCTATTCAGGCAGACGAAGATTATCAGGCCCTGCTCGCAGCAGGCAAGAAACTGGCAGAAGATGAAAAGACCATGAAGCACGTCCAGGAATTCCTTTCCCTCCAGGCACAGCTGGCATACGCCCAGGCTGCCGGCGACAAACCGGTACGCAAAAAGCTGGAACAGCTCCAGCGGGCCCAGGAAATCGTCCAGAGCCGTCCCCTGGCCGTTGAATATTTGGAAAAATACGTCAAATGGAACCAGGTAGGCGGCCAGATTCTGGCAACGATCCAGCAGGCCATGGCAGAAGGACTGAGCATCCTTGACAAATGATATGATGAAAGCAGTAACGGAACTCATTGCCCATATCCCGAGAGAACGGGTCCTCCTGGCAGAGCCCATGTCACAGCACACGACCTTTGCCGTAGGCGGCCCGGCAGACGTGTTGGTCCTGCCTCATACGGTTAAGGAAATGTCCCTGGCCGTGCGCGTCGCCCGCAGCTATGACATTCCCGTAACCGTCCTCGGTGGCGGCTCTAACGTCCTCGTCCTCGACGGCGGCATTCGCGGCATGGTCATTCAGCTCAACGAAATGAACCGTTTCCTCTCGTGTCACGCAACGAAGATCCTGGCCAGCTCAGGCTTTATGCTCAAGGACGTTTGCCAGTACGCCCAGGAAAACGGCCTGGCCGGTATGGAATTTGCCTGTGGCATTCCCGGCACCTTAGGCGGTGCCGTCTTCATGAATGCCGGAGCCTACGGCGGCGAAATGAGCCATATCGTTTCGCGCGTCCGTACGGTCAACCGCAGCGGCGGCGTCCGCACGTATGAAACGGCGGAATTCGGCTTTGGCTACCGCCAGAGCGCTTTCCAGAAGCTGCAGGAATACGTCGTTGAAGTAGAACTCCAGCTCCAGTACGGCGACAAAAAAGAAATCCAGGCCATGATGGACGACCTCATGGACCGGCGGCGCAGCAAGCAGCCATTGGAAATGCACAGCGCCGGCAGCACCTTTAAACGGCCGCCCGGCTATTTTGCCGGTACCCTCATCGACCAGACAGGCCTCAAAGGCCTTTCCCACGGCGATGCCCAGGTATCGACGAAGCACGCCGGCTTTGTCGTTAATACAGGCCACGCTACGGCAGCGGATGTACTGGCCGTCATCCACGAAGTACAGCGCCGCGTCGAAGCCGCCCACGGCGTCCGCCTGGAACCGGAAGTACGGATTTTGGGAGAAGAAAAAAAGTAGCCGGATTGACTATGGTCAATCCGGCCATTTTGTGCTATACTTACAAAGTTACAACTGAAGTTGTAGCTCATGAATTAGTTTTATATTGCTCACAAGTAGGAGAGGACAGTAGATGGAACGTAAGGATATCCGTAATATTGCTATTATTGCTCATGTTGACCATGGTAAAACAACCCTGGTTGACGCTATGCTCAAACAGAGCCACGTATTCCGCACGAATGAAAAAGTAGCGGAACGCGTCATGGACTCTGGTGATATCGAACGGGAACGTGGTATCACGATTTTATCCAAAAATACTTCTGTCATGCACGATGGCGTTAAAATCAACATTGTCGATACTCCGGGGCATGCTGATTTCGGCGGCGAAGTAGAACGAGTCCTCAACATGGTTGACGGCGTACTGCTCTTGGTAGATGCGTTTGAAGGTCCGATGCCGCAGACGAAATACGTATTGCGCAAGGCTCTCGAACAGAAGCTCAAACCGATCGTCGTCATTAATAAAATTGATAAACCCGATGCCCGTGTGGCTGAAGTAGAAGATGAAGTCCTGGAACTGTTCATGGAACTCGAAGCCGATGACGACCAGCTGGAATTCCCGGTTATTTACGCCAATGGCCGCGATGGCATTGCCAAAGCTTCCGTGGATGACGACAGCGACAACCTCGAACCGCTCTTTAAATGTATTATCGAAAACTGCCCGTGCCCGAAGGGCGACGTCGATGGCCCGCTGCAGTTCATGGTCACGACCCTCGACTACGATGACTATGTCGGCAAAATCGCTATCGGCCGTATTGTCCGCGGCAAGATGCGCCCGAACCAGCAGGTTATCGTAACCGATGGCGAAACACAGCGCCGTGCCAAGATCAGCCGCGTCTATACTTATGAAGGCCTGAAACGTGCAGAAGTAGAAGAAGCCTCCATGGGCGACATTGCCTGCATCGTCGGCATTGCTGACCTGAAAATCGGCGAAACCGTAACGGACCCGGAAAATCCGGAAGCCCTGCCGAAAATCAACATCGATGAACCGACACTGTCCATGATTTTCTACGTCAACGACAGCCCCTTTGCCGGCCAGGATGGCGAATTCGTCACCAGCCGTCACCTGCGTGACCGCCTCTTCCGCGAAGTACAGACCAACGTCTCCCTGCGCGTCGAAGAAACGGACAGCGCCGATGCCTTCAAAGTATCCGGCCGTGGCGAATTGCACATTGCCGTCCTCATTGAAGAAATGCGCCGTGAAGGCTATGAAATGCAGGTAGGCAAACCGGCCGTTATTACCAAAGAAATCAACGGCAAGAAATGCGAACCTCTCGAAGCCCTGACCATCGACGTACCCCAGGAATTTATGGGGGCAGTCATGGAAAAACTGGGAACGCGTAAAGCTGAAATGCTCAACATGATCGACCTGGCCGGCTACACCCGCCTGGAATTCATCATTCCTGCCCGCGGCCTCATCGGCTTCCGCAGCGAATTCCTGACAGCTACCAAAGGCAACGGCATCATGTACCACGTCTTCCACGGCTATGCACCTTGGAAAGGCGAAATCCCGGGCCGTACGCGTGGCAGCCTCGTAGCCTTTGAATCGGGCACGACCACTGGCTACGGTATCTTCAACCTTCAGGACCGCGGCGTCATGTTCATCGAACCGGCACAGGAAATCTACCTCGGCCAGGTCGTTGGCGAAAGCAACCGCGATGTCGATATCGATGTCAACCCGTGCAAGAAGAAACACCTGACCAATACGCGTTCTTCGTCCTCCGATGAAGCACTCCGCCTCATTCCGCCCCGCCAGATGGGCCTGGAAAAATCCCTCGAATGGATCAACGATGATGAACTCGTAGAAGTTACGCCACATAACATCCGGATCCGCAAGGCGATCCTCGACAAACACGACAGAAAGAAAGCCATGCGCAAGGCACAATAAGCAGAAATGCTATAAAACTTGTATACTTTCTTTCACGTTCTACCATAGAGTAAACCGATTGGTGACGCAGCTTTTTTCGAAATTTGAAATGAGCTGCGTCATTTTTATTGCGATTTTCTTGTGAAAAGGACTGGAAATTATTCTAAAATTGTGGTACATTATGGTTAATGCATATGCAAATGCGAATCGAAACGTATATGCGTATACACGTAGTACGGTACTGGTTGTGAAAATCGGTACTTGTAAACCTTCACTTGTGATGTTATTATTTTAATATCTCAATATCAAAAGAAAGGGACGAAAGTGATTATGAAAAAAAATTATGTAGTAATGGATGGTAACACTGCCGCTGCATATGCTTCCTATGCATTTACAGAAGTAGCTGCTATCTTCCCGATCACGCCTTCCTCTGTTATGGCAGAAAAGGTTGACGAATGGGCTGCAAAAGGTAAGAAAAACATTTTCGGCAACACCGTTGATGTCATTCAGATGCAGTCTGAAGCCGGTGCTGCAGGTACTTGCCACGGCTCTCTGCAGGCTGGTGCTTTGACCACTACCTATACAGCTGCCCAGGGCTTGCTGTTGATGATTCCGCCGATGTTCAAAATTGCCGGTGAATTCCTGCCTGGCGTATTCCACATCGCTGCCCGTACCATCAGCGCTCATGCACTTTCTATCTTTGGCGATCATTCGGACGTTATGGCTTGCCGTTCGACTGGTTTCGGCATGATCATGTCTTCCTCGCCGCAGGAAGCTATGGATCTCGGCTGCGTAGCTCACTTAGCTGCTATCGGTGGCCGTTATGCCTTCATGCACGTATTTGATGGTTTCCGTACGTCTCACGAAATGCAGCGTATCGAAGCCCTCGACTACAACGATCTGGCTAAACTGGTTGACTACAAACAGCTCGAAGCTTTCCGTAAAAACAGCCTGAACCCTGAACATCCGTACACTCGTGGTACGACTGTTAACCCGGATATCTTCTTCCAGACAAAAGAAGGCGCTAACGAAAAAGTTGCTACCATCCCTGACGTTGTACAGCACTACATGGATGAAATCAACAAACTGACTGGTCGGGACTACAAACTGTTCAACTACTATGGTCCTGAAGATGCAGAAGAATTGATCGTTATCATGTGCTCCGCTGCTGAAACAGTTCGTGATACGGTTGATTATCTCAACGCACACGGCAAAAAAGTCGGCATGATTCAGGTTCACCTCTATCGTCCGTTCTCTGTTAAACATTTCGTTGACGCTATTCCGGCAACTGTTAAGAAAATTGCCGTTATGGACCGCACGAAAGAATCCGGCTGCGTAGCAGAACCTCTGTACTTGGACGTTCAGATGGCTCTCGTACAGTCCGGCCGTGGTGATATCACTGTCGTAGGCGGCCGTTATGGTCTCTCCTCGAAAGATACCACACCTGGTCAGATCGCAGCTGTATACAAAAACCTCGAACAGGATACACCGAAGAACAACTTCACTATCGGTATCGTTGATGATGTTACCTTCACTTCCTTGCCGACAGAAAACTTCCACATCGAATATCCTGGCCAGATTTCCGCTAAAATCTGGGGCCTCGGCGGCGACGGCACGGTTGGCGCTAACAAGAACGCCATCACCATCATCGGCCTCGATGCTGACAAATATGCACAGGCTTACTTCTCCTATGACTCCATGAAGACAGGCGGCCTGACACAGTCCCACTTACGTTTCGGTGACAAACCGATCCATGCTACGTACCTCGTAGGTTCCGCTGACTTCGTTGGCTGCCATGCACCTACATACGTAAAGAAATATGATACGACGACAGACCTCAAAGACGGCGGTGTATACCTCCTGAACTGTCCGTGGAGCGTAGAAGAACTGGACAAAGAACTCCCGGCACAGATGAAGAAAGATCTGTTCAATAAACACGCTCAGTTCTACATCATCGACGCTACGAAGCTCGCTGGTGAAATCGGCCTCGGTAACCGCGTTAACTCCATCCTCCAGGCTGCATTCTTCAAACTGACGAACGTTATTCCTATCGACGAAGCTGTCGAAGCCATGAAGAGAGGCAACTACAACTCCTACTTCAAGAAGGGCGGCCAGGAAATCGTTGACAAGAACAACAAAGCTGTCGACGCTGGTATCGAAGGCCTGACGAAAGTCGAAATCCCGGCTTCCTGGGCTGACGCTGTCGATGCTCCGGCACCGAAAGTTGATATGCCTGATTTCGTTCGTGACCTCGTTATCCCTGTTGACCGTCAGCACGGCGACGAACTACCTCTGTCCATCTTCAAGAAATACGGTGTATTCGATGGCACCTGGCAGAACGGCACGACAGAATACCTCAAACGTGGCGTAGCTATCGAAGTTCCTCACTGGAACGCCGACGTTTGCGCACAGTGCAACAGCTGCGCAATGGCTTGCCCCCATGCAGCAATCCGCCCGGTTCTCGTAACGGACGCTGAAAAAGCTGATGCTCCGGCTAACTTCGTAACCGTACCGGCTAAAGGCAAAGGCCTGGAAAACTACAGCTATCGTATGCAGCTTTCCCCGTATGACTGCCTCGGCTGCGGCGTTTGCACGACTGTTTGCCCGATGAAAGAAAAAGGCGCTCTGGTTATGGTTCCGATGCAGGACGAAGTAGACCAGCAGGACAACTTCAACGAATATGCAATGAAAGAAAAATATTTGAAGAAAGAAGTTGTCAGCGACTCCAACGTCAAAGCTGCTCAGTTTGCTAAACCGTACTTCCAGTTCTCGCCTGCTTGCGGCGGCTGCGCTGAAACAACCTACATCAAGACGGTTACACAGCTCTTCGGCTCCCGCATGTACATTGCCAATGCTTCCGGTTGCTCCTCTGCATACGGCGGTTCTCTCCCGATGACTCCGTACTGCAAAGACGAACGCGGCTTTGGTCCTTGCTGGGAACAGTCCCTGTTCGAAGACAATGCTGAATTCGCTTATGGCTACTTCCATGCACAGGATGCTATCCAGAAGGAAATCATCATCCGTCTGAACACCCTGAAAGAACAGAACATCTGCACAGCAGAAATCGAAGCATACCTCGCTGCCTACCAGGATGGCAAGAAATCCCGTGAAGTATCAGATGCTCTCCTCGCTGCTCTCGAAAAAGCAGAACAGACAGAAGAAGTTAAATTCGTCCTCCAGAACCGTGAATTCGTTGCTAAGAAGTCCGTATGGGCTATCGGCGGCGACGGCTGGGCTTACGATATCGGCTTCGGCGGTATTGACCATGTAATTGCTCAGAACCGCGATGTCAACATCCTCGTTGTTGATACAGAAGTATACTCCAACACAGGCGGCCAGGCTTCCAAAGCTACCCAGACTTCGGCTGTTGCCAAGTTCGCTGCCGGCGGTAAAGTAATCAAGAAGAAAGACCTCGGCGCTATTGCCATGACCTACGGCTATGTATATGTAGCTCAGGTTGCTATGGGTTACAGCCAGGCTCAGACTCTCCGCGCTATCCGCGAAGCTGAAGCATATGATGGTCCTTCCATCGTCATCTGCTACTGCCCGTGCCTCGAACATGGTATCCGTGCTGGTATGGGATCCACACAGCTCGAAATGAAGAAAGCTGTTGAATGCGGTTACTGGCATCTCTATCGCTTCGATCCGCGTCTGGCTGAACAGGGCAAGAACCCGTTCCAGCTCGATTCTCCGGAACCGGATGCAGAAAAGATCATGGATTACCTCAACGGCGAAAACCGTTACAGAAGACTCAAGATTAACTTCCCGGAACGTGCCGATGCATTGTACAAGAAAGAAATTCAGGATGCAAAAGACCGTTACCACAAATATGCAAAACTGGCTGGCAGAGAATAATCGCTCCGCTTGCTATGCAAAGAGGGGCTGTGAAATAACACAGACCCAAATAACAAAGGAGGTCCACCAACTCTTTCGAGTCAGCGGACCTCCTTTTGTGGTAAAATTTACATAACCAATGAAA